>Ga0209737_10002057_pt1 | contig 14135 bp, 13 predicted proteins | sample TergutCu122P3_FD_187284 | JGI IMG/M metagenome (GOLD analysis project Ga0209737, IMG submission 187284) | Cubitermes ugandensis P3 segment gut microbial communities from Kakamega Forest, Kenya - Cu122 P3 (SPAdes) (version 2) | ecosystem: Host-associated > Arthropoda: Insects > Digestive system...
TGCTGACTGCGTTACCTGCTCTCTGGGCTGCAGCGACTGTTGCCATGCCATGTTCGATCTTCCACTGGTCGAAGCCTTGTATTTGAACCGGAAATTTGGCCAGTCCATTGCTTTTGGCCCTCAGCATTCAGCAATTATAAACGCCGCCGGCGATGTCGACAGGCTGGCCACCCGCGTCAAGCGCGCGCTGTACAAAGCGTCGCAAGACGGCAATACCCGGCAAGTCATGGAAGACGCCGCGCGCACCCGTATCCGCTGTCCGCTGCTTGATGCTGAAGATCGTTGCCAGCTCTATGCCTACAGGCCTGTTACCTGCCGCCTGTACGGCGTGCCTGTTGCCATTGCCGGCGAGGCCCATGTGTGCGGCAAAGGCGCTTTCAGCAAAGGGCAGCCGTATCCTACCGTGGCCCTGGAAAAAATTCAGGACAGGCTGGCGGCCATGAGCCAGGACATTGCGCAAACAATCGGCACCCGTTTCAAAGAACTGCACCTCGTTTACGTGCCTGTTTCCATGGCGCTGCTTACCCGCTACGATGCGAACTACCTGGGAATTGGCCCTGCGCAGCCGGAGTCTTGCGTATGATTCGCGCTACCATTTACCGTGACGGCGCGCCTCGGACACTGACAGCGGAGCAGGAAGCGTTCAAGCGCGAACTGTATGAGAAGGTGGCGCCCAGACGCCGCAAATTTATTGACCGTATCGGCTACGATCATTGGGATCCCTTTCAAAAGCCGAACGATCCCATGGATATGCGCCAAGATATTACCAAGCGCACAACACAGCAGCTTGTACGGGAGTTTTTGCACCAAGCCGCCGGCAAGGAAGCGCAGTTCGGCAACGACTACAGGCGCGGCGCGCTGGAATGCGCACTGGGCGTCGTCAACCGGGACGAAAAGTACCTGGGCATTTTTGATTTCTGCCTGTGGTACCATAAACTCCTGAAGGAAGAAGGATACTTTGATGAAAGCACAGTATGAAGACCTCGACGAATACATAGCCGATCTTCAGGCTGAACTGGCAAAGAATGCAAATTGCGCCGCGCACCATTATAATTTGGGACTGGCCCTTTTGTCCAAGCGCGATTTTGCTGCGGCGGAGGACTCGTTTCTGAGCGCCGTGCGCAATTCTCCGAACTTGGCCGAAGCCTACGTGCAGCTTGGGGGCATCTGCCTGGCCCGCAATGATCTTGACGGCTGTCTGCGCTACAACCAGGAAGCTGCCGCCTGCCGTCCCAAATTCGCCGTCCCCTGGGGGAACATCGGCTTTGTCCATCTGCAGAGAGGAGAGCCCGACAAAGCCATTCCCGCGTTAAGCAAGGCCCTCAAATGGGAGCCCAGGTTCGTCCAGGCCAGAAACGCCATGGGGACAGCGCTCTATATGCAGGGCCATTATGATGCCGCCATCGAACACTGCAACGAGGCTATCCGTCAGGAAGCGAATTTCGGCCCGGCCTGGAACAACCTCGCCCTCGCCCATTTTGAAAAAGGCGAATTCGCCCGGGCTGTGGAATGCGTGGACAAGGCGCAGCAATGCGGTTTTGAGGTGCGCAAGGAATTTCTCGCCGAACTGGCCCCCCACCGCTGATGCCAAGTTGCTGCCAATAGAGATGGTAACTTGGTAAGGCTGCTGCCCCTGGCAGCAGCCCGCTGCGCCGTGGATAGCAATCCAGAGGAACAGCATGTATTTTCAAGATCTTATTCTGACTCTTCAACAATACTGGTCCGGGCAGGGCTGCGTGCTGGAACATCCTTCCGGCCTTGAATGTGGAGCGGGCACCTTCAACCCGCACACCTTTCTGCGGGTGATCGGCCCCGAGCCCTGGAGCGCCGCGTATGTCGAACCCTGCCGCCGCCCCACGGACGGCCGTTACGGCGACAATCCAAACCGGCTGCAACGCTATTTCCAGTTCCAGGTTATTCTCAAACCCTCGCCGGACACCGTGCAGGAGACGTATCTTGCCAGTCTGGCGCGCCTTGGCTTTGACCAGTCCCGCCACGATATCCGCTTTGTGGAGGACGACTGGGAATCTCCCACCCTCGGCGCTTCCGGCCTGGGCTGGGAAGTCTGGCTGGACGGCATGGAAATCACGCAATTCACCTACTTCCAACAGGTCGGCGGCCTTGAACTGCACCCCGTCAGCGTGGAAATAACCTACGGTCTCGAACGCCTGGCCATGTATCTGCAGGGCGTTGATTCCGTTTACGAGCTCGCCTGGAACGCCAGGGTCTCCTACGGGCAGATGTATCACCAGAACGAAGTTGAACAGTCCAAATATAACTTCGAATGCAGTAACGCCGAAATGTTGCTGAACATGTTCAATGCCTTCGAGACCGAATCCCGGGCCATGATTGAGCACAAACTGCCCTGGCCCGCCTATGACTGCTGCCTCAAATGTTCGCATATTTTTAACCTGCTTGACGCGCGCGGCGCCATCTCCATCACCGAACGCAACGGCTATATCGGACGCGTGCGCGCCTTGGCATCGGCTGTTGCGCGTCTTTACGCCGAGCAGCGCGAGGAACTGGGATACCCGCTGATGAAAAAATAATGGGGAACATATGGCCCTGTTCATATTGGAAATAGGTACCGAAGAATTGCCGGCCCGTTTTTTGGCGGCGCAGGAGGAGGAGCTGAGGCAGCGGTTTTTGGCGGCGCTTGCCGAGGCGAAGTTGTCCTGCGGAAGACTGCGAGTGTTCAGCACGCCGCGCCGTGCCGTGGCGTTGCTTGAGGATTTGGCCCTGGCGCAGGAAGAGCGCGAGGAAGTTTGCATCGGGCCGCCGGCCAAAGCCGCCTACGATGCGCAGGGCAAGCCCAGCAAAGCATTGGAGGGTTTTGCGCGCGGACACGGCGTGACGGCGGCCGATTGTTTTACGATCCACCTTCCTGAAAGGAAGGGGGACTATGCGGCCGTGCGCAAACGCGTCGGCGGCAGAAGCGCATTGGATCTGCTGGGGGAGATCTGCCCCGGGATCATTTCCGCGCTGCCCTTCGCCAAGCGCATGCGCTGGGGCGAAAGCGATTTTTCCTATGGACGTCCCTTGCGCTGGGTAGTGGCGCTGCTTGACGGCGAGGTGGTCTGCTTCACGATCGGCTCCGTACAATCCGGACGCCGTAGCTTCGGCCACCGGGTACACGGCCCCGGCCCCTTTGATCTGGCGCATGCAAACGAATATATGGACTGCATGGCGAGCAGGGGAGATGTGATCCTGGACGCAGCGGACCGCCGCAGCCGTATCCGGACGCGAGGCGATGCCCTGGCCGAGCAAGTAGGGGGGACTGTTCTTTGGAAGGAAGCTTTGCTTGACGAGGTGCAGGGTCTGTGCGAACAGCCCGTGCCCCTGCTGGGCGCCCTGGACAAAAACTTCCTGGAATTGCCGCGCGAAGTGTTGCTGACCAGCATGGAGGGGCACCAGAAGAGTTTTGGGGTGCAGGGCGCTGACGGCGAGTTGCTGCCGTATTTTTTGACGGTACTGAATATGCGCCCGCCGGATGAGGCGTTGGTGCGCAACGGCTGGGAACGCGTTCTGCGCGCCCGCCTGGAAGACGCGCGCTTTTTCTGGAAAACGGACATGGCGGGCAATTTCAACACATGGCTCACGGCGCTGGATGCGGTCATCTTTCTCGGGCCGCTGGGCTCGATGGGCGAAAAAACGCGCCGCCTGGAGGCTCTGTGCGGCTGGCTGGCGCGGCAATGCGCGCCGGGTGATGCATTGCTTGCGCAAAGCGCCGAACGGGCCGGCAGGCTCTGCAAGGCGGATCTCGTCTCCGGCATGGTGGGGGAATTTGATGCGCTGCAGGGCATTATGGGCGGCATCTATGCCCGCCGCATGGGCGAACAGGAGGCAGTGGCGGCCGCCATTGCCGAGCATTATCAGCCTGCCGGGCCGGACAGCGTGCTGCCGCGGACGGATGCAGGCTGTTTCCTGGCCTTGGCCGACAAGGCGGACACTCTCGTGGGCTGTTTCGGCCTTGGGCTTATTCCTACCGGCGCGGCGGATCCCAACGCCCTGCGACGCTGCGCGCTGGGCATCAGCCGTATTTTGCTGGAACGGGGATACCGCCTGGATATCCGCAAACTTTTTGCCGAAGCGTTCACGCTTTACGGCGACAGACCCTGGAAGCTCGGGCGGGAGGAATGCCTTGCCAGGCTGGAGGAATTTTTCGCCGCGCGCCTGAAAAACCTGTGCATCAGCCAGGGACGGCAGACCCTGTTGGCAGAAGCCGCCCTGGGCGCGGATTTCTCCGATGTCTGGGCGGCAGGACAACGGCTGGCGGCTTTGGAACGCCTGAGCAAACAGGAAGATTTTGCGCACTCGGTGCTGACCTTCAAGCGAGTGGCGAATATTATCCGCAAGCAGGCCGCTGAAATGGATCTGAGCGGTCAATGGGTCGAGGCCCTGTTGGCCGAGCCGGCGGAAAAAAATCTGGCCGGGCAGTTTGCGGCGCTGCTGCCCCGCTTTGACGAGCTGTGGGCCAGAGATGATTTTGACGCGCTCTTTGCGTTGCTTCAGGAACTGCGCCCGGCGGTGGACGCGTTTTTCGACACGGTGATGGTTATGTGCGACGATGGCGCGCTACGCGCCAACCGCCTGAACCTGCTGCGCGCCCTGGTGCAGCGCCTGGAGCGTTTGGCGGATTTTGCGGCGCTCCAGATATAGGGCAGTATTGCTGCCATGTCATTTTTTTTCTTGCTTGTTTTTTTGTAATATCTAAAATATCATCAGCAAAATCTATTGCGGTTATGCACAATGGAGTGAGTTGCATCGAGGAGGATGCTTATGGGGGTATGTGGATGTGGATGTGAAGATCACGCAGCACACTCCAGGCGCAGGCTGCTCGTCAATGGCCTCAAGACGTTGATCGCGCTTTTCACTGTGGGTCTGGGCATTCCCTTGGCGGGTTTCTTTTTTTCGCCGGCACGCAAGCGGGAAAATCTTGATAATTGGATCAGTCTCGTGAAAATTGCGGATCTGCAAACCACCCGCCCGACCAAAGTAACCTATGAATACAGCCGCAAAGACGGCTGGACCAGCGTGGCGACGCGAAAAATGGCCTTTGTCGTGCAAAACCAGGACGACACGTACACCGTGTTGTCCAACCGCTGCCCGCACCTGGGCTGCGGCGTGGATTGGGACGCCACTGCCAACCGATTCAGATGTCCCTGCCATGGCGGCATCTTCGACTTGCAGGGCCGCGTTCTGGAAGGACCGCCGCCGCGCCCCCTGGCGCAGCTTGCTGCCAAGATTGAAGCCGGAACCATTTTTATCCGGGAGGCGTAAACGTGGGCAAAATCTATCAGTTTATCGACCGCCGGCTCAATATCACACCGTTGCTGAAAGACTTGGCGGATCATCCGGTTCCGGATCACGCCAATCCCCTCAAAACCCCCTCGGCCTTTATTTACTGTTTCGGCGGGATCAGCTTTTTTATCCTCCTGCTGCAGGGGCTGACCGGCGTGTTCCTGATGCTCTATTACGTGCCTTCCCCTGATCACGCCTATGCCAGCGTCACGTATATCAAAAACGAAGTGGCCTTTGGCGGTTTTGTGCAAAACCTCCATAGGGTGGGGGGCAGCGCCGCCGTGCTGATGGTCTTTTTGCACATGATGCGCGTCTTTTTCACCAAATCCTATAAAGACCCGCGCGAACTCAACTGGATTGTCGGGGTAGTGCTCTTGTTCATCGTTGTGGGTTTCAGCTTCAGCGGCTACCTGCTGCCCTGGGATCAAAAAGCCTACTGGGCCACCACTGTGGGCATCAACATGATAGAAACCATCCCCCTGGCAGGCGGATTTCTGGCTGACGCGATCCGTGGCGGCAGCGAGGTAGGCACGCTCACGCTGGTGCGCTTTTTTGTGTTCCATGTCATGTTTTTGCCGGCCCTGCTGATCATTTTTCTGGCGGCTCATTTCTTCATGGTGCGCCGGCAGGGCATTTCACGTCCTCTTTGAGACAGCCGAGACATGCGTATGAACAAAGCTTTTTCCCCTGCCGAGCCGAACAAGAACTCGTATCCCTTCTACCCGAACCATCTGTTCGTGGAAGCCGTGGTCGCCTTTGTGGTGCTCTTGGTTCTTGTCGTCCTTGCCCTGCTCTGGCAGACTCCATTGGAGGAAATTGCCGATCCCAGCGATTCCGCGTACGTGCCTCGCCCGGAATGGTATTTCCTCTTTTATTTTCAGCTCCTGAAATATTTCCAAGGCGCGTTCACCGTTGTCGGCACCTTTATTTTGCCCGTGCTGACGGGTATTTTGCTCATTCTGTGGCCCTTTTTGGATAGGAGCGAGGAAACCCGCCTCAGCAAAAGGCCGCGCTCCGTCGCCTTGGGGGTTGGCGTGGTGCTGGCCATGGTAGCGCTCACGGTGGTGTCCGTTATGGAGGACTCCGATCTGCGCATGGATTTGCCGCCCATTCAGGAACATCAGCTTGCGCAGGGAGCGGATCTGTTTAACAGGTTTTGCATATTATGCCACAGCATGCACGGCAAGGGGGGCTTTATGGCCCCGGATCTGACGCAAGTGGGCTCGCGGGTCAACAGGGTGTATATCGAACGGACAATACTAACCCCGCAAATTGTCAGCCAGACGACCATCATGTCGAAAATACCCTTGAGCGACGAGGAAAGGCACGCCGTATCCGCCTTTCTCTCGCGCAAGAGATAGCGTTTTTTCCGGTATGGGCAATACATGAGGCAAACACGCCAAACGTTGTTTACACGGCTTTCATGAGTTGTATATGGGCACGATACGTATCACACACATTTTAAGGACTTGAGGAGGTGGCGCTTATGAGCTTAAGAGGCAAAGGTTTATGGCCGGTATTCATCGGCCTGGTTCTGTCTGTCGTTTTGGCGGCAGGGAGCGCCTTCGCCGCCAAACCGGCGCCGGTAACCAATCCCAGCGCGGAGAATGATGAGTACATTATCTTCGCTTCCGGCGGCATTTCCGGCAGTGTGCAGGTCATCGGCCTGCCCAGCCTGCAAACCCACAAACTGATTACGGTGGGCGTTGATACGCACGAGCCGGTATTTTCCGGCAGCGGGGTGCCGGGCACCAACGGCAAACCGGACGGTAAATACGTCTATATCAACGACAAGGGCGATTCCGCCGTGGCCATCGTGGACATTTCCACCCAGGAATTGGTCCGCAAGATCAATATTCCCGGCCCCTTTGGACCGCACCACATCGCCCTGACGCCGGACGGCAAAACCCTCTTCGCCACCGGCGAATTGTCCGGGAAAATGGCTAAGATCGATATTGCCAGCGGCAAGGTGGAAACCATCGACGTGTCCGACGGGCAGGAATCGGCCCCGGACTATCTGCTGGTTACCCATGACGGCAAGTATTGCCTGGCCACGGATTATTACCGTTCCGGCGTGCATGTCATTGAAACGGACAGCTTCAAGCGGGTCAAATTCATCCCCGCCGGCAAGAACCCCCACGGCATTGACCTGACCATGGACGGAAAGTTCGCCTATGTGTCCGGCAAGCTTTCCGGCAATGTCCCGGTCATCGACATCAGCAAGATGGAAGTGATCAAGGAAATCGACCTGACCCCCGCAGTTCCCGGCTTCCCAAAAAGTCCGGCGCCCGGACCTTTGCACACCGTCTTCACCAACGATGGCAAATGGGCCTATACGACCTTGTTCGTGGATAACGCCGTGGCTAAAATAGACGTGGCCAAAATGGAACTGGTGAAAAAGATTCCCGTCCATTACCGGCCGGGCCACCTGCAAATTACGCCCTGTAATAAGTGGATTACCGTATTCAACAAGTATTCCACAGGATTGTTCCCAGGATCCGTTTCCAACCAGGATCCCACCAACGTGGAATTGATCGATCTTGCCCAGGATAAAGTAGTCGGAAGGGCAGCCACTGTGCCGGAGCCGCATAACGCCAAGATCATCAAGGCGGATGCCGTGCTTGGCTACCTGAAAGCCGAACTGCCCAAGGAAGGCCATCCAAACATAGTGGCCCTGCACAGGGATCCCAATGTTGTGGCCAGACTGGCCCCTGAAGACAAGGGCGCTCCGGGCGTCAAGAGGCTGCCCGACGGCGTGGTGGAAGTCCGCCTGCAGGAATTCAGCTACGGCTTTAAGCCCGACGTGATCAACGTCAAGAAGGGCGACCGGGTGCGCTTCATCCTGACCAATATCGACCAGGCCACGGGCCTGACCAATGACCCGGCCCCGGTGCATGGCTTCATCATCAACGAGTATGGCCTGCAAACCAACTGGGGAGTGGCCCAGGGCAAATCCGTGATCTTTGAATTTGTCGCCGACAAAGCGGGCAAATTCGCCATGTTCTGCTCCTATTTCTGCGGTCCGCTGCATCTGGAGATGCGCGGTTGGTTCAATGTCGAAGGATAAGGATTAAGGATACTAACCCTGAGCGGCCGGGGGGCTTTTCCCCGGCCGCCATGCGAGACCGGCGTGATGAATGAACAAAAAAGCCCTGGCTGGATCGCAAGGCTGCACGGCTTTGGCGCGTTGATTCTGCTTGTTTTCCTGGTGCAGGCTGTTTCTGGCCTCTACCTTTCCCTTTCGTACCAGCCAAACCCGGCTACAGCCTGGAAGAGCATCGTCTTCATCGAGAAAGAGTTGCTGCTGGGCGATTTTTTCTTTTTGCTGCACCGTTGGGGGGCGCTGGTCTCGGTGCTCCTGATTATCTTCCATGTTCTGCAGATGGTCTGGTGCGGCGCATACCGAAAAGCGCGGGCGCTGACTTGGCTTTCCGGCCTCCCGCTGATGCTGTACTCCGCTGCTTTCATGTTGACCGGCTTTTTGTTGCCTTGGGATTTCAGGGCCTATTGGGCTGCCTTGACCATGGTGAACTGGCTGGAGCAACTGCCGCTTTTTTCCTCTTTTCTGGGCTGGCTGCATTCGGCGGCGCCGGGCGGCGCTGTGCCCGTGGCCCGCTGGTTCGTTCTGCACACCGTGCTCCTGCCCTTTTTGACCGGCGTGGCGTTGACCCTGCACATTTTCGCCATGCGCCGCCATGACCCGTTGCGCAACGCAACGACAGCAAATGGCGTTGCGGCGGCCGGCATCCTGGTCGGGCTCTGCCTGTTGGCCATTTTCGGCGTGCATAAGCCGGATTTTGCCGATCCCATCACCACCCTGCCATATCCCCAGCCGGATTGGCTTTTTTTCCTGTTCTTCCAGGTAACCCGCTATATGCAGAGCAATCTGGAAATGATCGGCGTCTTCTGGCTGCCTGCGGCCGTGGTTTTGGGTCTTTTCCTCACGCCCTTGATCGGGCGCGGCGCCTGGGCCAGATGGCCCCTTTTCCTGGTCAGCCTGACGCTTTGTGTGGGCCTGGCGGTTTTCACCTGCCGCACGGGAAGCACAACGCCTACCTGGAGCTGCCCGGCCTGTCACAAGGCAGATTTCGGAGAGGCTTTCGCCCGCCCGCCTGAGACCGTGAAAGAGTATGCCAAACGCTACGACAACAAGTGGCTGGCTCTGCATTATCGCTATCCCCAGTATTTTTGGATGATGGATCCCGATGTGCCGGGCTGGTAGGGAAACAAGACGGCCATGCGGCAAATTTTGTATCTGCTCCGGCAGACCCTGAAACACAAACGTTTCCGCATCTGGGTGATGGTAGGCAGCATTTTTTTGGCCTGCGCCACGATGTTTGCGGCAATGGTGATATCCAACGGAATCCAGTGCACCCTGCAAACAGCCATGCAACGCCTGGGCGCTGATCTTGTGGCCGTACCGGCCGAGGCTCAGGACGAGGCCGAGGCGGCCCTGATCTCCGGTACCGCCACCGTTTTTTATATGCCGGCCGCTCTTGAAGAGCGGGTACAAGCAGTACCGGGAGTGCAACAGACCTGCGCCCAAGTTTTTCTGCGCAGCTTGCACTCGCCCTGCTGTGATGCGGAAATTTCCCTTGTGGGTTTTGACACGCAACGAGACTTCACGGTCAATCCCTGGGTATTGCAAGAGCTTAAAGCTCCCATGCAGGATAACCAGATCATCGTGGGTGCTAAAGTCATCTCGGCAGTTGTTGGCACGCCCGCCAAAGCCATTGGCATGCGCCTGATATTTATGGGCAAACCTTTCACCGTGGCCACAATCATGGAGCCGACCGGGCTTGGCGCGGATTACACGGTTTTTCTCACCATGGATACGGCCTACAAGTTAATCAAAGATTCGTCGATCTATCCCCTGCCCATTGGGCGGGATCAGATTTCCGTCATTCTGATTAAGCTGGCAGACAGGGCGGATCAGGACGCCGCAGCCTTGGCTATTGAAAAGCGCGTCCCGGAAGTACGAGTTTTTACGGCCAATCATTTGCTTGCCTCGTACAGCCAGCAATTGGACGGTCTCGTGAATATCCTTTTTGCATCAGGCGGCGTTTTTTGCGCTTTGGCAATTATACTCGCGGGAAGCCTGTTTACCTTGTCGGTGCGGCAACGGATGCGGGAAATCGGCCTGTTCATGGCCATGGGCGCCAGACGGAATTTCATCTTCCGGCTCATTGTCCTGGAAGCGGTCTGTATTTCTGGAACAGGGGGTCTTTTGGGAGTTCTGCTTGGCTTTGCCGCAATTCGCATCGGCCACGATCGAATAGCGGCGATGCTGGGCAATCTCTATATATGGCCGGACTATCTCTTTTTTTTAGAAGCCGCTGGCCTTACCCTGATCGCGGCCCTCATCACGGGCGGCTTGGGCGGCCTGTACCCGGCTTGGCGTATCAGCCGCATTGAACCTTACGCAGCCATCAGAAAAGGAGAATAGGCAGCAATGATCCGGGTAGAGGCGCTCAGCAAGCGTTATAAAGGCAAAACGGTGCTGGCCGGGATTGATTGGCGCATGGAAAACGGCGGTTTCGCCATTTTCACAGGGCGCTCCGGCGGAGGCAAAACAACCTTGCTCAGCGTTATAGGCGGTCTGACCATGCCGGACGAAGGGCGTGTTCTTATTGATGACATCGATATCTGGAAACTCTCCGAGCCGGAACTGGCTTCGCTGCGCAACAGCAAGCTTGGCTTTGTTTTCCAGTTTCCCAGTCTGATGCCGGCCCTGAACATTCTGGACAATATTCTGTTGCCCATCGCTTTCAGCGGCCGGAGCCCCAACCGGGAAGACAGGGATTACGCCGTTTCGCTGCTGGAAATGGTGGGCGTAACCGGCAAGGAAGATCAGTATCCTTCACAACTCTCCGGCGGACAACAACGCAGGACGGCCATTGCCAGAGCCATGATCAACCGCCCGCCCATCCTGCTGGCGGACGAACCCACGGGCGACTTGGACGAAAAAACCGAAGCCGAAATCATGCATCTCTTTCAAAGGATTAACCAGCAGGGTACAACCGTTGTCATGGTGACCCACGCCTTGGATTATGTCGGTTTTGGGCACACGTATACGCTGAAAGGGGGACAGCTCATCCTGTACGAAGAGGCTGAAGTTGCTCCAGAGAGCGTAATCCGGGGGGGGCAATAGCAATATGGCGATTACAAAAAAGGTGATTGCGCTGGCGCTTGCGCTTGGCCTGATAGCGGCGGGGGCTGCCGGAATCCAATACTATTATGACAACATCAAACTGCCGGACATTTCCCCTCGGCAGGTGTTCGAGCAATACTTCGAGGCAGTAAAGCGTAAAGACTATGAAAAAGCTTACAGCTTTGTGAGCCTCCAGCATTTCCGCTATTCCTTCAACCAGTTCAAGGACAGGGTGGATATGTACTCGCCGAACATGCGTTTGGAAATCCTTGGGGAGATTATAGAAAAAGACGCAGCCCTTATAGAGGCCAAAACCTACATACCCATGACCTTCGGCTTGTATGCGTCTGATACGCGTATGAAACTGGTTCGGGTGAAACGGGAATGGAAAATCATCCACCCATAAGTTCAGCTATAAAAAAATGCATACAACAACTCGCACCATCGTCATGGCCGTCTTGCTCTGCGTTGCAGCCTTCCCGGCCCAAGCCGGGATAGATGCATGGCACAAAATCGCCTTGGACAAGACGCATATCGTTTCCCTGGTCAGTGACCCGGCACGGGCTTCAACCCTGTACGCCGCGACATCTTTGGGCCTGTTGCGAAGTCTTGACAAGGGCGCTACCTGGAACAGTATAGGCGGCGATACCCTGCCTCGGGATTTCATCCCCAGCGCCGTAGCGATAAATCATCATAACAGCAAGGAATTGTATGTAAGTTATGACGGCCTGGGCATCTTCAAAAGCTTCGATGGCGGCCAGACCTGGCAGGCCATAAACGAAGGCCTGCCCAATCCTTATGTCCGCTGCATCACCATCAGTTATAGAGACCCCAACCTCATCTATCTGGGCATTCAGGGCGGTGTGGCCATCAGCACCAATGGCGGCAAATTCTGGCACATGTCCTCCGGCTTCAGGCGGATGTTCAACGTCAATAACATTGCCATCGATCCGAAAAATCCGGAATTTCTCTTTGCCGGCACAGGAGGCTTCGGCGTTTTCAAAAGTGGCAACGGCGGGGTGTCCTGGAGGGATTACAACGAAGGCCTGAGCAGCCTGAGCATCACGGCCCTGCATATTGATCCGGAGAATCCCGATATCGTGATTATCGGCGCTTCCCATCCGGCTACACCCACGGATGTTTACGTCGGTGACGCCAGCGGAGGCGTGTATCGCTCGCTGGATGGGGGAAGAACCTGGCAGGGAAGCAGCTTGCTCAATATCCACATTTTTTCTCTGGCCGCGGATCCGGCCCGCCCGAATGTGCTGTACGCTGGCGCCTGGGGCGGCATGTACCGGAGCGTGGACAAGGGACAGACTTGGACAGACATCAATGCCGGCCTGGATAACGCTTTCCTGCACGCCGTTCATGTTCTGCCCGTCACCCCCCCGGTTGTGTTTGCCGGCACAACATTCGGCCTGCTCTCTTATACGGACGCCGCCCTGATGGATGTGCTGAAGCAGGGCGATGGCGGATCAACAATGTATACGGCATTCGGTCTCGGCGGCGGCGTGGCCTTGGGATTGCTGTGTGCCTTTCTGTGGCTGCGACGCCGCAAGAAGCGCAATACCCAAGACAGCCGGCAGTCGGTCTGGTAGTGTCGCGTCAAGCGACACTCGCCGCAACCCCTTCCGGCGTAACGATCTTCACGTCGAACCGGCAGGTGAGACGTGACATGGCAGTAGAGGAACAGGACAGAGTTCATGCGGCATCTTGCGATAAACAACCTGAAAGGCCGTAAAGCTTACAGCGCCATTATCATTACCGCCGTCACCGTTGCGGTCGTCATGGCGCTTTTGACCCTTTTTCTGATCAGCAGCATCAGGCAGGAATTGGAAAGCAACCGCCGGATGCTCGGACCGGACATGGCCATCGTTCCCGTAGGAAACAAGGAAATAGGGCACATCTATGTGAGCAAAGGCCCGCCGGTTCAAGGGGCGATTCCCTTTGAAGCATATAAACAGCTTGAGCATTTCCCTGAACTTATTGCCGCTGTTACCCCACAGAAGCATCTGGGCTTCGTCCTTGCCGGGGATGTTCAGGTGGCCCTTATCAGTTTTGATCCGCTGACGGATTTTTTCGTGTTGCCCTGGTTGGACAATCGGAGTGCGGAAACATTTCCGGGACGGGATACTGGCGTGTTGCTGGGCGCACGGGTGAGCGCGGGCGCACTCTCCACCGCCCTTCCGGCGGCGGATGGCGGCAATGCAGCTATGGGCGGCCGCCTGCTAAGAACAGGCACATTCATGGATACAGCGATTTTTATTCCCAGGCCGGCTGCTGAAATAGCAAAGGAGGCTTCCTGGGCTCTTCTCAAGCTGCACGAAGGCGTGTCGCTGGATGTCGCGGGCAACAGGCTGGAGGTCAATATCGAACGGATTGAAGCCATCCGCAGCCCGGCATTGTTCAAGGTTATCAATGATCAATTGTACAGGCTTCTTGCGGGAGGAGGTTTCAAAGCAGCGGTGTTTCTGACGATTTTCGGCGCTTTGCTGGTGACGGGCGCCATGTTCGCCTTGATGGCCATTGAACGTAAGCGTGAATTCGGCCTGCTGAAAGCCATGGGGGCCAGAAATGCTTTTGTTTTCAGGCTGGTCATGATTGAGGCGGCCCTGCTTGGAAGCGCCGGAGCGGCGCTTGGCGCAGGCATAGCGGTTATCTGCCTGCTGTGCGTTCATACCGG
>Ga0209737_10002058_pt1 | contig 14134 bp, 7 predicted proteins | sample TergutCu122P3_FD_187284 | JGI IMG/M metagenome (GOLD analysis project Ga0209737, IMG submission 187284) | Cubitermes ugandensis P3 segment gut microbial communities from Kakamega Forest, Kenya - Cu122 P3 (SPAdes) (version 2) | ecosystem: Host-associated > Arthropoda: Insects > Digestive system >...
CTTTTTAGCACACTTTTACAATTTCTCGGGAGAGACAGAGAATGCGCTGAAAGTGTTAAAGAAAATTAGAGACCATAATAACAAATTCAAAGCCGCCTATCATCTTGCGTTTCAAATATATGCAAAACAAAACGACTTGAAAAATGCCGAAAAGATAATGTTGGAACTTCTTAATACAGACCAGTTGGATGACCAGGGTTTTAAGCAGCTCATCTCTGTTTACAAAGCGCAGGGATTAGACGAACGCGGCGCCTACAAACGTATCTACAAAAAGTACATTGATATGTATGAAAAATCAGGAAAGAAGAAAGAAGCGCAATCGTATCGTGATGCCCTGAAAAAAATGTGAAACAATTGATAATTGACAATTGACAATTGACAATTATTAGAGTTTTACGATTTTTACGGTTTCTACAGTATTATTGGTAGTAATTTTCAGAAAATAAGTACCCGTTGGCAAATGGGAAATATCGATGACTGTCTCCCTTTCTCCTTTCTCCTTTCTCCCTTCTCCTTTTACAATTCTTCCATAAACATCGTATATCTCAATACATTCAATTGTCAATTGTCCATTGTCAATTGTAAATTCTCCGATAGTTGGATTGGGGTAAATGAAGAAATTTGAGTCAAATTCTGCAATATCATTGTAAGCCCAGGCACATGAGGTATTACTAGGTTCGCTTTCAACCTGGCCGTATAGAGCTGAAACTTTATAACAATACTCGCCTGCGGAGTTCGGTGTGTCAAAATATTCTGTTGTAGTAATGGCTTTTTCAAAAATTTTCACGTCACCTCTGTATACAAAATAGCCATCCGGAGTAATTTTATCCGGCTCATTCCAAATAATTTTGATTTGCATCTCGAAGAAATTATCAGCCGCGCAATTCGTGGGCGGGAAGAGCGGTTGAGGTGTTTCTTCATCTAAAACGGCTAAAGTGGCGATAGCGGCTACCAAGGCTTTCGAAAATATTGTGGCCTGCTCAGGACTGTTTAGACTTGGACCTATTTTATCATCAGTAGTATGAATTTTGGGATTTAAAGCGTTAGGATATTCAAACCACCATATTCCTTTATAACCGTATAAATTGAAATACTTGTGGTCACTATTAACATTTAATGTATGTTCCGGATAATTTTGAACAGGTATCTCCGGAAAATAAGTCGTACATATATTGTTAAAATAATCCGCTAAGGTTTTTGCCGTACTCGGATAAAGAACATGGAATTTTATTTCATTTCCGGGAATTAAATATCCGGTCATGTCTAAATTAAAATACCCCAAGATATCCATTTTTTCTTGGTCGCAACGTGATACATATTGATTGCTCCCATAAATTCCGACCTCTTCAGCGGCAAATGCGCAATAAATAATTGAGTACTCAAAGTTGTATTGACTTAGGATACGTGCCGCCTCTAATACTCCTGAGGTTCCTGATGCGTTGTCATCTGCACCCGGACAGTTGTCAAGGTTATGAGTTACAAAAGAGTCATAATGTGCTCCACATACAATATATTTCTCAGGAAATTTTGTCCCTTTTTGAACAGCAATAACATTTCCTGAAGAATTTGGAGGAGTTCCCCACCAATTATCTTCAGCGGATACCTCTTGTATTTCAACATCCAAGCCCCATGTTTCAAATTTTGTTTTTATCCAGTCTTGCGCAAGGTAAGCTTGTGGTTTAAAGTGCACACGTGTTCCATAATCTTCAAAATGCTTAATATACTTCATTAAAGTGTCTTTGTTAATCTTCTCGATTAATGTTTGAATGAAGGGGTCAATGCCTCTTTCTACAGGAACCGATAAAGAATATCGGGGTAATTTTGCTGAAATATTTCTTACCATAACCATTCCATCTTTCATTGCAGTGATGAACCCCTCTCCAATGCGCTTCATAATGAAGTAGTTTTTTCCGGAGTGGAGTACCTTTACACTCCCCGCAATTTGTTTCAAATACTCTTCTTTTTCGTCATCCACACAGTAAACAATGGCATACGTTTTCACATCGCCAAAGGCGTGTTCGTCAAGCACAACCGTACCTTCAAAGGTAAGGTTGTCAGTGGTTGCCAAAACATAGTCATCGCAGTAGTAATGAATTTTAACATCATTTTTGGCGAATAGTGTCTCTGAATTTTGGTTATCCGTAACCGGAATTAACACAAATTTTCCCGCAAAAACAATAACGGAAATAAATAATAAACAGAGGGTTAGAACGTGTTTTTTCATAATAAATAATTGAAATAATTTGGGTTCGACAAAAATAACAATATTTTCGGACAACTCGGTTAAAAAAAGTTTGAGTGTGTTTTTTTTTCTTGTTCGAGATTCCTCACTCCGTTCGGAATGACGATAGTCGCACAAAAAATAGGGACGTTGCGTGCAACGTCCCTACATTGTTAATTCTTAATTGAATTACTATTTCGTAATCGAAACTTTGGTTACCGTAAATCCATCCTCGGTGGCAACGCGTACACTGTAAATGCCGGTTGCTACGTTCAATGTGATTTCGGTTTTTGCATCGGTAGCCTGTCCTTGCCATACTACACGACCATACATATCCATAATCTCTACTTGTTTAACCGGTACCAAATTCTCGTTGGAAATGGTTACTACATTTTTATTGCTGAAAATATGAATAGTTGGAGCATCGGGGTCACCCAAGCCCAGCGGATCGTATTTGAAGAATACCTCAACTACGCCGTCTGCAGTTACATTGTAGAAAGTGTAGGAACTTACTGCTCCTTCGTTTACTCCGTTAACAACCACAGATTTAACAATATAATCTTTATCCGGAACCATTTCAAAGGTTTTGCTTTCGCCGTGCGTTACATCGAAAACTCCGGCAGGTAAAATCATACCGCCCGGATTGGCTATGGCAGATACTTTGTAAACGTTCTTCTCAATACCGGTAACCGTTACAACTTGGTCAGCCATAATATTGGTAATGGTGTAAACACCTGCTACAGGATTGATTACAATGTTGTTGGCTTTTACAATGAGTTTAGATTGGGTGTAAGCTGCCAGCAGGTCAACCACAAAATTGTATGAACCGCCATAAGCAACCGGAGAGTTTGAACCACCTACAGGGGCGGCTACAATACCTGCGGCTGTCGGAAGCGTTACCGTGTAGGTAATTTTCTCGAATTTGGCGGTAATGCTCCAATCATCATATATATTATAGAATGTATAGGAACCGGCTGCTACAGCATCAGGATTGTTAATGCCGTTGATGATTACCTGAGTTAATTTGTACCCTTCAAAAGGCTCAAAGAAGAAAGTTTTGTTACTTCCTGCGGGTACGGTGTTAAGTCCGGCCGGAGTGATAGCACCACCCGCGGTAGTCATCGCGTTAATCGTATAGTTATCTTTCGCAAAGAATACCAAAAGCGTGTGGTCGGTGGTAACATTGAGGAAGCGGTGTTCGCCGTTTTGAATCGCTAACGGATTGTTAACATTATCCACCAATACCTCTTTAATATGGTAGCCCTGAGCAGGATTAAATACATAAATCTCAGAGTGTGCCCAATATTCTACATAGTCAATTCCATGCGGTTGAACAGTTCCGTTAATTCCGGCGTTGGCAGTAATCTTGAGCATCTGTCTGGTAAACGTTACCTTAATGGTATGATCCTGATCAATATCGGTAAACGTATAAGTTCCTGCCTGTGCTGCCGCCGGATTCTCTAATGTGTTGATAAATACTTTGTCAACTTTATAGCCTTCCTCGGGAGTGAAAGTGAAAGTTTTGCTGCTTCCGTGGTTCACATCAATTACGCCGGCGGGGTTAATCGTGCCGTTTCCTTCTTTTGTAGCAGTTATTTTATAGGTTTTGATAGCAAATACTGCGTGAATGGCACTATCGGCTACTACATTGTTCACGGTATAAACTCCTGTTGTATCGGCAGCATTAGAACTACCATTCATATAAATACCTACTAATTTGTAGCCCGTGTTGGGAACTGCATAGAAAGTCTTGCTGGCACCGTGATTCACAGAAACTGCACCGGCAGGGGTAATCGTTCCGCCAGCAGTTGCGGTGGCGGTAATAATGTGGGTAATCGGTTTGAAAGTAGCAAAAATGGTGTGATTGATTTGAATATTGGTAAATGTATAAGTAGCGGTATTTTGTGGAATAGTAACTACACCATCTACATGCACTTTGTCGATTTCGTAACCGTCGCCGGGCTCAATGGTAAACTGAACGTTGGAACCTTCATAATATTCTTTGTAATAAAGCACCGTGGGGCCGTCGAGTGTTGGATATACCTTACCTTGTGTCGTATTTGGTCCAAACTGAATAATATAAATCGGAATCGCTTCAAACTCCACATAGATGGTATGGTTTGCCACTACGCTGTTAAATGTATGATATCCTGCGGCAATGGCAGCCTGATTGGTTACTCCGTTAACTTTAACGGTTTTAACTCTGTAGCCGGTATTGGGCAAGAAGTTGTAGGTTACGTTTTCTCCGCAAGTAGCCGTGTATGTTCCTGCGGGAGGGTCAATGGTACCCATTGCAGGGTTATTAATCGTAGATACAATGTCAAATTCTTGAACATATTCCGTAATTTTTATTTTGGGAAGATTTCCTATAACATTGTGTATAGTGAAAGATGGAATAGCACCAAGGTCTCCAAAGCCATCAATCCACACGTTCACAAGTTCGGTACAGCCAAGTGGTTTGAAAGTGAAAGTAACATCATAACCGTGATACACGCAATCCGGCGGGTTCATCGCAAACACTACTCCGGTGCCCAACTCATTATCAGGATTCAATCCATAGCAATTTAGTTCAAAGGTAACTGAAATTGTGTGGTTTGCATTGATGTTTGCAAACGTGTGATAACCATTAGTAACTGCCTCTGCATTTGGAATACCATTCACTAACACCTGAAGAATATGGAATCCGAAGTTAGGTGTAAAGGTAAATGTATGGGTTGAACATTGGTTCACAACCTGTGTACCGCTTGGAGAAATAGTTCCGCCAAATCCTGCAGAAGCCACGATGTTGTGCGTAATGTACTTGAATGTAGCATTAATGGTATGGCTGGCAGATACATTACTGAAAGTATAAGTACCGCCGGCTGCGGGTATTGAAACAGGAACACCATTCACTGTAACCACATCTACCATAAAACATGGATTCGGAGTGATGGTATAGGTGTGATTAGAACACTGATTTACGGTAGCAGTGCCAACAGGGTTAATTGTTCCGTTCGGTCCGGCAGTGGCTGTAATTATGTGGGTAATATATTTGAACGTAACATGAATCGTAGCCGGTGCGCTCACACTGTTAAAGGTGTAGGTATTTCCGGTAATGGTAACCGGTGCTCCGTTAACAGTTACCTGGTCAATCATATAGCATGCATCCGGAGTGAATGTATAGGTTTGATTAGCACATTCATTAACGGCAGTTGTGCCTGCGGGGCTAATCGTACCGTTAGTACCGGCAGTGGCAACGATGTTGTGTTTAATGTTTTTGAAAGTAACATTAATCACATAGTTGGCATTAATACCTGTAATAGTATAAGTGAAAGTGCCGGGGGTGCCGCCGGGAGTTAATGCTGTGGGGGTGCCGTTAACCGTAAATACATCTACTTCGTAGCAAGCATTCGGGGTAATGGTAAAGGTATGGTTCGTACATTGGTTTACGGTAATTGGAGTAGGATGAGAAGGGCTAATGGTTCCGTTCGGTCCGGCAGTAGCCTGAATGGTATGCGTAATAATTTTGAAAGTTACATGAATGGTTTTGTTTTCTGTGAGATTAGAAAAAGTATGGGAAGTGGGGGTAGTAGGGGTAACGGGGGTTCCATTTACGGTTACTACATCAACCATATAGCATGGGTCGGGAGTGAAAGTAAAGGTATGGTTTTCGCAAGTATTAAACGGCATATTGTTACCTGCAGGAGAAATCGTTCCGTTTGCACCGGCGGTAGCAGTAATGTTGTATGTATTACTTGTTATCACTTCAATCATTGGAAGTGGCGCGGTTACATTGGTAAATGTATAAGAGGTAATGGGTCCCATAGACACCCCTCCAATTTTAACGTCTATAATACGATAACAGGGGTTGCTGAGTGTGAAATTAACGGTACCATTTTGTCCTTCCGGTATTCCTCCCGATGGGTTTAACGTAACTGTTACACCTGCGCCGTAGATATCGTTGGGATTCAAAGTATATAATTTTCCGCAGAAATGAAATTTCGCATTGGCACGGTTGGCAACTCTTGTTCCGGTGCCGGGGCTTGCCGGATTATATGGAGCAGTGGTTGATAAACTGGTAACGTATATTGTTTTATTATTCAAACTGCCTGTTGCTTGCCAAAAGTTTTGATTAAAATCTAGATATTCAGGAGACATTTTATTCAATGCAACAACAATACCATTTCCTGTATAATTGAATACGTTGTCGAATTCAATAGTTACCCAACCGTTTGAAGCACTAATGCTTCCGCTATACACCTTGGTTAAATTAGCTAATGCAACCCACGCTGTATTTGAGCTAAAAGTTGTTGTGGTTGTATTACCTAAATAAATATCCACTTTGGAAAATTCAAGGGGTTGGGGAAAGATATATTGGAAAGATATTTTGCCAAGAATACCGGGGCCTCCGAGTCCTATTTCGGCAGCATCATATATTTGTTGCGTATATGACCAATCATTAAATCCGTCTATTGGATTTATTCGTACTCCTACTGAACCCGCTCCAACCGGTTTTTCATTCGGGCAATCATAAGCAACATCTTTTTTACAAGCATCAGCCGAAGCGTAAACTTTGCATGACTCTCTGGTAGCATTACATACTTTTGCCACTGCCCATGTATGGGGTTGGGTAACATCAAAGTTGGTTCTCACATCAGTATAAGTAGTTCCTAAATAATTATCTTCAATTAATGTACCGTCTCTATAAATATTAACAAGAACGGGGTCGGGCGTCCAGGATATTGGCTCTACATACGCTTTAATAGACCAGTTCCAGTTAAAACTACCTAGTGTAGAAATATCTGCCCAACCGCCATTATCAATAAGAGCACCTTTTCCGGCAACTGTTGGACCAGCGTCGCGACCCATCGGGTAAACATTTAAGGCAGCTATCTGTATTTGATAGCCAATTCTAAGTTCTTTTGTTGCGTCAATTACGAAAGGAGTATTTAACGTAAATTCTACCATTTGACGATAGTAAGAAGAAAAGGCTGTAATAGTTTGGGTATAAACTATGGCACCCTGATTTGCGACGCCAGGACCACCACCTTCCCAAATGGTAAGTGTTACTGAATTAACGTTATCCATATTTTCCCAAAAACCCAGCGCTACTTTTGTAATTTTTCGTCCACTTTTGATATTTTGAGCAGCCAAATCTGCAGGAGTAAACCTCATTGCAACGGCAGTATTTATAGGAACAGTACCACTGCTGAAGCCCAAGCCTCCCGAAACGGCATCGCTCACGCAATGTTTTGCCCAGCCATCAAATGGAGGTTTCGCTTCAGAAAATGTTAATTCGGCATCGCAGTTGTTTTTCACATCTAATGAAAGGTATTGCAATTTTTCACAGGGGGGGCAACCATGGGTTACGCTAAATGCGAGTGGGCTAATGCCTGCGCTCAAAGAACCTGCAGCTCTGCTATACACTACTTCGCCGCAAACATTAATAACATCAAAAGATTGTTGGGCGGGTGTACCTCCTGTGGTCCAAACGAAATTTACAGGACCTTCGGGAAGTATTAAATTATGAGTTACGGTTGTAGCTCCGCTGCCTCTGAGAATACCATAGCTGTACCCATCGGCAATAACTTCAATACCGCCGGTGGTTGCATTCCAACTGGTGGTAGAGGTTCCTCTCATTACAACTGTAAGATTACACACATCGCCTTTGGTAACAGTTTTGCAAACGGGTTGCAGAACACATTCCTCCGCACCGTGAAGCGCGGTAACACAATACTCGTGTTGACCTTTGGGTACATTATTATGAGTATAGATGGTAGTACCGGCAGGAACAGTGGTTAATACGTTTCCTCTGAATTTTATTTCGTATCCGGTGGGGTTACCCGCTGCGGCTCCCCATGTTAAGACAACATTATCTCCGATAAAGGCGGCATTCAAATTTGTAACAGCCGGGCAAGGCGGGGGAGATACAATTACGCCGATAAGGGCACTGTTATAAGTATTTCCAAATGCTGCACTTACTGTAGTCCAAGCACTGGTACCATTTTTAATGCGGCCGCCATCAAGTACTGCTGGTGGATTGTTAGTAACAGTAAATTGCGTAGTGGTAGAAGTAGTTCCCGTCCAGCCAATATAGGTCTGGGCACTTGTTAACTCGTAAGGAGTATTTAGTACTACGGTAACCCATCCATCATTAGTAGGCGTGAAAGATTGTGTGTAAATATATGTTTGAGTTGTTGCTAACGTAGAGGCAATCCAAACAGTACAATTGGTGTATGTGGTATATGGTGCACCCAAACCGACCCTGATAGCGGTTAACTTCTTTCCAACATAGGGACCGGAATTAGCCGCAGTATATCCTACAGCAGTACTACCCACAAGACCGGCGCCATAGCCACCTCCGTTAAAAGCAGATTTGTCACAGAATGTTAGAGGCGCCATCGGATATACATAATCTGCTGCTGTATAAGGAGTAATGTCGTCAGCAGAATTTTGGTCACCGGTAAGCACTACCTTCGCTTTAACTGCAAAATCACCTATTGCAGTAGCCGGAAAGGTAGTGAGAATCTTTGCAATTCCACCCGGAGCAATTGAAGTTGTTACCGGAACGGTTGCCAAAACAGTATTTGAGGGTTGTTGTAAAAATTGAACGGAATAGTTGTTTTGGGCTGTAGCACCCGCATTGAATACAATAGCGGTAAAAGTGAGAGGGTCTCCTAAAATTGTGTGAGCAGTAGAAGCGCCTAAGGCAACATCAGCGGCACTAAGGTTACTGTTGGGTAAAGTTCCCGTAACGTGTCCCCAAATGTGCAAAGCTCTATCTTGAAGCGGCGAGCCAAAAGCAGCTCCGGCACCATGTCCGTTAGCGTTTGTGGACAAAAGGAATCCATAAGAATTTCTTGGATAAGGAGCATTGACAGTTTCTGTTGGCAATGGATATCTGCCTTGGCTTGCAGCCGTAGTAGTAAATCCGGCAGTAAAACCAATAACCAATGAACCTGATGTAATGGTATATGGAGTAGTTAGCGCGAACGTTTTCCATGTTACACTGGTACTGGTTGTTACTTGTGCAAGTACGTCTTGTTCATATTCAATTGCACCATTATCCGTTTTTTTAATCCACACCCTATAGCTTGTTAAATTTCCCATATTCGCAGTGGTACCAATACCTGTTTCAATGGAGTGCAGTACCATTCCCACATAGTTAGACATGTGCTCTGCAGTGAAAGCGACACGGCCACTAATGTAATGCGTACCTGCTGTTGCAAGGGTGGTGCCATAGTTAGCGTTAACAATACCGCCACAAAAGCCCAATTCTAATTCGGCACGGGTTGCTGCGGGGCGGGTAGTTTCTTTTTCTTCTTTTACAGAAAGTTCCTGAAAGAAAAGTTCTGACTGCGGGGTTGCTTCAACCTGTTCTGTTTCAAAAACTTGTGTTGTGTTCAACTCTGTTTGTTTAGAGTTTGGAGCATCTTTGAACGCAAATGTTTGTGCGCTCAAAAAACTAAAACTTGCGAATAATACGATTGCAAGCAAAAAGATAAATTTTTTCATAATAAAAAGATTTTGATTAATAATATTTTTGGTTAATTTTTTCTATCCAATAGTTTAATACAATTAGCGTGCAAAAATACATTTTTTTTATTACATACGAATATTGGAAAAAAAAAGTGATTTTTTTTGTGTTGTTCGAGATTCCTCACTGCGTTGGAATGACGATAGTCGCGCAAAAAAAGAGAGGCGGCACGCCGCATCTCTACATATCCTCCATTGAAAGCCCCAGGTAATCAATAGAATAATTATGATACTTTATCATAAAATTTCATAACACAATGATATTAAATTGTTTGTTTGTAAATTTTTACTAACGTAACCGTCATTACTGTAACCGTAGTTACGTTAGCAAAATAGTATTTTATTGTAACCAAAAAATATTGGGACAATTTTTTAACGATTTTTCCCCTGAAAAAAAGCTATTCTCTCTGTGGCACCGAGGTTAGTTTCTACAAATTTTTTGCAAATTTCGCAAATAGATTGGTATTCAGATGAGTTATTTTCAAAAAATTGAATTTTTTCAGCCATTTTCTTTGAATTTGATACCGGAAACGCGCCGCCAAGATTTACCAACGTTGCCGCTTCATTAAATTTATGGTAACGAGGACCGAAAAAGAGTGGTTTTTTATACACGGCGGCTTCCAAAATATTATGCAATCCTGTCTTAAATGCACCCCCAATGTACGAAATATCGGCATATCTGTAGATTTTGTTTAACAAACCCATGCAGTCAACAATCAGAATATCAAAATCGGATAATTTTTTTTCCTCTTTTTCGGAGTAACAAACGGTGGAAAAAGCGTGAAACCTCCTCTTAATCTGAGCAATCCGTTCTTTGTTTACTTCGTGAGGAACAATCACAAGTTTGTATTGTGGGTTTATTTTGGTAAAGAGTTCACAGAGCAGCTTTTCATCCTGTTGCCAGGTACTGCCCGCCACCAACAATTTTTTATCAGACTTAAAAATGTCAATAAAATCCAAATTACAAGGTTGTTTTGCCGTTTTATACACGCTGTCAAAGCGGGTATCTCCGGTAACAGTTACTTGCGAAATACCAAATTTTCTTAAGAGTGTTTCCGAATTTTCGTTTTGTACAAAGAAATGGGTACACTTTTTCAAATGGTTAAAAAACCATCTGCCATAACTCTTAAAAAAATACTGGTTTTCTCTGAAAATGGCTGATACATAATAAAATGGAATATTTCGCAGGGAAAGTTCATTCATATAATTATACCAAAATTCGTATTTAATGAAAAACACACGTTTAGGTTTTATTATTTTAATAAATTTCTTAGCATTTTTTGGGGTATCTGCGGGTAAATAGGCAATGATATCTGCAATGGGGTCATTTTTTTTCACTTCGTAACCTGAGGGAGAGAAAAAAGTGAGTAAAAGGGTAACATTTTCATCTTGTTGTTTTATTTTTTCCATTAACGGCTTACCCTGTTCAAATTCGCCCAGCGAGGCGCAGTGAAACCAGACAATATTTTTCTTTCCCTCACATTTTTCTTCAAAAAGAGGAAAGAGGTTTTTTCTTCCCGCTGTCCATTTTCTTGCTTTTTTGTTAAAAAGTGAAGAAAATCGTATTAAAAAATTGGAAAACAGTATGATAAATGAGTATAAAACCCGCATAGCATTAGTAAGTGTATAAAGTAACCACACGTTTTTTCTCGTAGAAAGGGAGATTCCAACCCGCTTTTACGCCGATTAATCCGCTGAATTTATAGGGCAAGTTATCGGTAGATCCGGCGTAGGGTCCCACATAAATATATCCTCTGTCGGGTTTGGTAAAGACTTCCCATAGTTCAATACCCACATAAAAACTCAACACTCTTTTTTGCCGTAAAAACAGATACCCGAAAAACTGGTTTAATGCTACCCCCGATGAGCGCCGGTCGTATCCAAGACGATAGGTTTTTTGGTCAATTTGAGGAAAATAGTTGTAGGTATCTGCGAAATATACCTTGTGGCTAAAAAAACCAACCCCCGCTTTGAACCAAAGTCCTGAATTTTTCCAGCGGTCAAGCGGAACTATCTTACCTACAGAAGCATTAAGATTCCAATATCTTCCCTCCCGCGAAAGCTCAGCGGAGTGGTTTCCGGCTTTGTTGAAAATACCTATGGTTGTATCATTCAAGATAATAACCATATCGCCTAAAAGCTCCTTAGCATTGAGTCTTACTTTGCTTCCAAACATATAGTTAAAGGAAAAATCGAAAGTCCAGTTTGATTTCGTTTTAAAAGTAAAATCTAAACCAATCTTATAGTTATGTTTAAAGGTGCTGTCTAAATACCCGCCATTTCCAAAAGGAACGTGAACCGCAAAATTTGGCGTTGCCCAAATCATAAAAGTGGATGTATCCACATAATTGAGATTTCTTCGGTAGAATTCCTGAGAAAACACCGCCGGGATGGCTAAAAGCAAAAGAATAAGAAGAAAAAATCTATTTTTATTCATAAGGAGGGGTTAAAGTTTCTTCATTTCAAAATAATTACACAGTAAACGTAATTGTTCGGGGATTAATTGTAAATAATAATATTTCGGTTGAGAATTATTTTCAAAAAACTGTTGGGTAACATTCGCTATATGGTACACAACATCTTCTTTCACAGTAAAATAATGAAAACCCGCATATTCAATTTTACCCGCTTTGAGCACTAACAGAAACAATTTGTCATCATACACATTCACACAAATCACATCAAACAATTCAGGTGTTATTTCTTTGATATTCTTATATATAAGCGAAACTATATGGATAGATTCTTCTTCCGTTGGTGTTGGATAAATTAAGAAGTAACTATCCATCTCTTCCTTTCCTATAAATTCAGGTACAGGTTTTTGAGAAAATAGACCTAAATAATCCCATTTTTTTTCTTCATTAAAAAGTTCTTTGGGGATTAAACAAAACGGCGTGTTGCAAACTGTTGTATTCATAAAAAAATAATTATTCCCAGCTTCCTGAGGTACTTGCATCGGTAAGAGAGCCTAACCACATCGGCGGGTAATTGGCTATGTATTGTGTGTCTTTATCTAAGTTTTTATAAAACAATTTGTTAAAAATAAATCCCCAAAAACCTGTAGTTTTTCTATAGATTGTTTGGTTGATGTTGGCTAAAATATCCTCCAGCGGAACTTCAATTTTATACACCGGAATGGTATAGGTTTTTCCGTAAATTTCTCCCAATTGAATTTCAAATTTCTTATTATTGGTGTGGGGGATAAACTGAAAACTCTTCAAACTTTCCTCAGTTACGTTGGGGTCGGAATTAATAATTCGAGCTTTGGCGGGGTAGGTTTCCACTGTTTTTTTTATCAAACCCTGTTTAAAAGCCTCGTTTTCAGTCATCTCTTCCGGAATAATACCTGAAATTTGAACGATATGCACTACGCCGTTATTCACAAATTCTACCAATGAATCCATATCTCCTGCATACTTTTTAAATTCATTTCGATATACTGCCTGTGCGGCGCGAATGGTAACCAAGCGTGCTCTAATTTCTTCAGTACGTTGTATATAAACCGCTTTATATTTTTCGGGGCGTAAAATGGCTCGGATAATAAGAAATGCAAAAAACAGGGCAGCAATCGCTAAAAAAATATTGATAATCGTAGAAATTTTCATCCCTTTGCCTGTTTTTTAGAAAAAGCAAAAATATATAAATTTCAAAACGGCTGTCTTTGTGAAATAGTTAATGATACGTAAGAAATAACTTTCTCCTCTCCTAACCACTTTCGCTCGTAAAAAGTTTGAATCTGCTTCAAAATGGAATCCACGCCTACATTATTATACACGTCATCAATTTTGTCAACGAGAATCCAATTTTCTAAGGGTGCGGTTTCAAGCACATATTCGTACAGTTCTTTGCTGTCGGTTTTAAGATGAATAATGCCGTGGGGAACCAATATTTTCTCATATTTTGAGATAAAGTTGGGGGAGATTAACCGTCTTCGCTCTTTTCTCAGTTGCGGGTCGGGAAAGGTAACCCAAATTTCAGATACTTCGTTTCTCTCAAAATAGTGTTCAACATCCTCAATTTTGATACGTAAGAACGCAACATTTTTCAGTTTTTTTTCTAACCCATCTTTGCAACCGCGCCAAATTCGTGCGCCTTTTCTGTCAATGCCAATAAAGTTTTTCTCGGGAAATCGTTCAGCCATTCCGATGGTATATTCGCCGCGCCCGCAACCTAACTCCAAGATAATAGGATTGTTGTTGTGAAAATAGTTGGAATGCCATTTTCCTTTCATCGGAAAAGATGCTTCCCTAACGTTGAAATCGGTATGTTGAAAAAGGTTGGCAAAAGTTTCGTTTTCCGCAAAACGTTGCAGTTTGTTTTTTCCCATTTATTGCACCAAATTCAGTGTATCGGTGGCGATAACTAATTCTTCGTCGGTGGTAATAGCCATAGCGGCGG
>Ga0209737_10002059_pt1 | contig 14133 bp, 11 predicted proteins | sample TergutCu122P3_FD_187284 | JGI IMG/M metagenome (GOLD analysis project Ga0209737, IMG submission 187284) | Cubitermes ugandensis P3 segment gut microbial communities from Kakamega Forest, Kenya - Cu122 P3 (SPAdes) (version 2) | ecosystem: Host-associated > Arthropoda: Insects > Digestive system...
CGCAGTAGCGGCCAGGTTTGGAGAGAGTGGCTACTTTGAAGGCGGTGAGTTTTCCGACGCCGGGTGGGAGGGGGTATACGGCGGGCGTAGGAACGGCTTGTGCGTTCATGGTGAACTCCAAGTAACGGTTTCGTTTTTCCGCTTTCCCGCTGTCAAACGGATAGGCGGAACCGTGCAGGTTGACAGACCGGCTACTTGGAATCCGGCAAGCCTTGCGGCTTCCCGCACGGCCCGCCATTGGAGGCCATGCACGCAAAAAAGCCGCGTCGTGGAGGCGCGGCTCTTGCGCCAAGTAATCCGGGCTGTCAAACCCGTATCTGCCATTAGCAGACCCAAAGATAATACCCGAAAGCGCGCCACAATCAAATCCAATCATCTGCACTCCTTGCCGTGGCCGAAGGAGGAACTGGAAGCGTTGCAGGATGCGTCTGTCAAAATGCGTGTCACCCTCTCCTATTTCATTGAGCCCAATCCGTCGGCGCGGGGGGCAAATCGAGGTACCACTATCCATCACATCGCTTGCGATTTGATGTTCAGCGCCCGCTGGAGTCCACCGAGAGCTTTGTTGCGCGGGTGAATGCTGCGGCACAGCGCGAGGATGCTGGCCGATATGCGCAAGGCGACCGAGGTGTTTTACGGCAGGCTGAGTGCGCCTCAGAAGATAGTATTTGATGCGGAAGCCGTCCATCTCCGGGGGATTTACGGCAAAGGCAGGTGGGGCGGCCATCATCGCCACCATCGCCATGGCAAAAAAGGCAGGTGCTCCTGTAGGGGCGAATAATTATTCGCCCTTGTCGGTAAGGGCGAAACCCTGTCGGTAAGGGCGAATAATGTCGGTAGGGGCGAATAATGTCAGTAAGGGCGAATAATTATTCGCCCCTACGTCCACGTATGGGGGTTATTTGGTCTTGCCTCCCCCTCCCTTGGCCGCGGCGGCTGACGTAGTCGCCCCTACCGTTATTTGCGGCTTCAGGTGCGCCAACGATTTTTCTCCAATCCCCGGAACCTTGGTCAAATCATCGACGGTGGCAAATGACCCGTTTGCCTTGCGGTACTCGATGATGGCCTTGGCCTTGGAAGCGCCAATGCCATTGATCTGTTGCAAGGCAGCCGCGTCGGCAGTGTTGATGTTGACTGGCTCCAACGCCATTGCAACCAAGGGACACAAGGCAAACGATAAAAGCAAAGAACGCAGTAAACGACTCATGACGTACTCCTTCAGGGTTTAAGGAGTACGTAAAATAAATACTCTTCAAGAATATGTCAACAGTATTTATTCATGCAAAAAACGTGTTTTGTGCATTCTGTGTTCATAAATTGTCAAACTTTGCCGGCAGCCAGCCGCGTTCGACCGAGTCCCGGAAGCACCAGGCCGGGGTGGTCTCAGTCCTGTAGCTCCAGAAAAACCAGCCGAGAAGCTTCTCGAAAGCCAGCAGTTGCGCTGCTGCATAACCCCGGTTGGCGACATCCTGCTGAAAGGCGTCCATGCCTTCGAGGGCGTGGTTATACGGTCCTTCGGCCCATAGCGAGACGACCTTGAGATCGAGTCCCAGGCTCCATTCGCCGCAAATCGCCGGCAATCCCAGGGCCGCGTTGATCGAGTCCGCCTCGTCGCGCCACTGTCCGGCGGCCTTTATCATGTGTTCAAAGATGTCGGAGTCGATGTCATGGCGCTCGAAACACTGGTAGCGGTGGTAGTCGAAAATCACGTTCTGCCAGACGGGCGGCTGCATGAAACCAAGAAATTCGCGGTAGGAGCGGAAACCGTCGTGGAAGACCACCGCTACGCGCTCAGGCGGGCAGTGCTTGCGGATGCACGCATAAGCGGCGAGGTAATACCGCTTCAGAATGTCGGTGGGCACGTCCCATCGCGGCTCATTCAGCACTTCGATAGCGAAAAGCGCCGGATGCGCGCGATAGCGCTCCGCCAGACGCTCGAGTACGGCAAGCGAGTGCTCCAGATATTCCTTTTTCGTGTGCCATTCCACCACGTCCTTGATGCCGCCGTTGTCGAACCCGTTCTGGCAGCCGGGGGCGGCGTGCAGGTCGATCATCGCCTTGAGTCCGAGTTTTGCCGCCCAATCCAGGGCGCGGTCGAGTACGTCGATGCCGCCCGTGACGAAAGGATGAGGGTTGGTCCCGTACTTGGGGTGATACGGGTAATCGGGGCCGAAAATCCAGTGCCCGATCGGAATGCGCACTGCGTTCAGCCCGCGCTCAGCGATCCAGGCGAAATCATCGAAAGTGATGAAACTCTCCCAGTGCGCGCGCAATTTTTCGCTCGCGGCACGCCCCAGTTCGGCACACCAAGTTGTCTCATCGGTGGCTTCCAGCCCCGCAAAGAGACTCGGTTTCATCCACTTTTCGAGCAGCAACCAACCGCCGAGATTGACTCCACGCAGTTTGTTCATTCCGGTTTTCCTCCATTTATTCACCCTGTGATGCCTCATTGCCGCCATGAGGCGGTATGATGCGCCGAATCATGCGCCTGTTTTTTATTTTCGTTTCCATTCTCCTTTACGGTTTTGCGCTGAATGCGCCCGCATTCGAATTGCCTGATCTGGGTGATGTCGTGGGGGCGGAAGACCTTTCGCCTGCACAGGAACGGCATATAGGCGAGGAGATTATGCGCCAGGCGCGTAAGGATCCCGTCTGGCTCGATGATCCCGCAGTCGAGGAATATATCAACCGCCTGGGACAGCGGCTGGCGGCGAGCGCGGGGCCCAGCGGCGCAATTGAATTTTTCGTGATCAGGGATGTCACGCTCAATGCCTTTGCGCTGCCGGGCGGCTATATCGGCGTGCATACCGGGCTGATTCTCGCGGCGCAGTCGGAATCGGAACTGGCCGGCGTGCTCGCGCATGAAATCGGACATGTCACACAACGGCATATCGCGCAACTCGTCGGTAGACAAAAACAGATGTCGATAGCGATGCTGGCTTCTTTGTTGGCGGTCGTCCTGGTTGGCGATTCGCGGATAGGCGAGGCGGCGGCGGTGAGCGGAATTGCCGGGGTGAGCCAGGCGCAATTGGCTTATTCGCGCGATTTTGAACGCGAAGCCGATCGGCTCGGCCTGCAAACGCTGGAAGCGGCAGGGTTTGATGCGCGTGGGATGGCGGAGTTTTTCGAGCGCTTACAACGCGCCTCTCGCCTGTATGAGAATAATGCCCCAGCTTATCTGCGCACCCACCCGCTGACGACCCAGCGCATCGCCGATATGGAAAACCGGGTCACGAGCATGCGTTATCGCCAGGTGCCCGATTCGCCGGATTTTGGTTATGTGCGTGCGCGTTTGCGTGTACAGTCGTTGCCAGCCGCCGAGGCGGTACGTACGTTTGCGGGAGAGGTTGCCGGTCGACCTGACGATATGGCGCTACGTTACGGGTTGGCGCTGGCGCAGTTGCGGTCCAGACATCTGGAGGAGGCTGTGCGCACGCTCGATGAATTGCACCGTCGCGCCAAACCTTCTCCTTTTATTGCCATACTCTCTGCTGAAGCGGCGATGGCGCGCCGTGACGCCGATACGGCAATCGATACGCTCATCACTGCGGGCAAGACTTTTCCAGAGAGCATGAGCGTGGTCTATGCTTTGGCCGATGCGCAAATCATCGCGGGACGCGCACAGGACGCGGAACGGGGCATGCGTCGGGCGCTGGCCAGCCGCAGCCACGATGTGCGTCTGTGGGGGTTGCTTGCGCGCGCCAATGCGACGCTGGGCAAACGTACGGCGCAGCACCGCGCTCAGGCCGAAATTTATGTCTTGCAGGGCGCTCACCGTGCTGCAATAGAACAACTGGAACTGGCGCGTCGCGCCGGGGACAGCGATTTTTACGAGTTATCCGCGGTCGATGCCCGTCTGCGTGAAATCCGTACCCGTTTTCGGGGAGGAAAAAGCGGTCGAGGCAACAGCGGAGAGTTTGAACGCTGATGACGGAGAAAATGAATGGAATTTGACAAAGAAGTCGATGCGCGCGGGTTGAGTTGCCCGCTGCCAGTTTTGAGACTCAAAAAAGCGCTGTTCGACTTGTCCGGCGGGCAGGTCGTGCGTGTGCTGGCCACCGATCCTGCTTCGGTCAAGGACTTCAAGGCTTTTGTCCACCAGACCGGGCACGAAATGCTATATCAGGAAGTCATGCCGGATGGTGCGTTCGAGTTTTTCATTAAGCACAAGTAAATAAGCAGCAAACTGGGGGAAGTCAAAGGGCTTCCTCTTCAAGCGGCGGGGGTTCGGCTGGCGCATCCGTTTGGTGCGCCGAGTCGGCGGCGGCAATGGCCCAACTGACCAGTTCTTCGCAAAGTTGGTCGGCCGCCCGGCCAAAAGCCGTGACGACGGCAGAAATCGAACTGTCGGCAGCCGTTTCGCGTACTTCGAATGCACGGCTGGCAACGATACGGCGGCTGGTAGTGCTGATCAGGCGGGTATCGAGCTTGATGACGGCTTCCGGTGGTTTGCCGTCCTGCGAGTATTGACTGTGAAAAATGCCGAGTTCACTGCCGAGTTCATAGTCGGCGAAAGTGCGCATCTCTTCAATCGACAAGGCGCTGATGCGCCCATCTGATCTGAAAGCGCTAAAAAGGCGATTGCGCATCAGCAGCGCGGCGGGCTCATGCCAGCTTGCGCCCTTGTAGACGCTCACCCGGTTGGGTTCTGGAATGACGAGAATGCGCTGTCCGAGCAATTGCCCGTTCGAGTCGGGTCGGGCGATGCGTAACGACCAGGGGCGCAAGGCCCTGTCGGTGCGCGCCGGGGCGCGGGTCGAGGCGGGCAGCAGATAGATATCTACGGGGTCGGGCGTGGGCAGAATCGTGCAGGCCGCGAGCGGCAATACACAGAACACGGCGCAAAGAGTGTGGAGGGCGAGGCGGCGAAGGCGTTGGAAAGTCACGGTTTGAACTCTCGTGTAGGTTCTCGGCCAAGCAGATAGTCGGCAGGGCGTTCTTCGAGGCGGCGGACGATCATGCGCAGGGATGCAAGCGTGGCGCGCAGTTCGGCTACGGCAGGGCCCAGTTCGGCCAGAGACTTCAAGCCCGTATCGAGCGGAGTGCGATTGTCGGTGATCAATTTATCGAGGGTTTGCGTGGTGCGCTCGAGCGCTACCATCGAGCGCTGTGCGCTATCGAGCGTGCCTTTTCCCGGCCCGTCGAGCAGGCGATTGGCGTTTTGTATCAGTTGCGAAGCCTCGGTGAGCACCTCGCTGGCCTGTGCGCTGGCGTGGGAGAGTTGGGTCAATGTCTTTTGCATATCCTCGCGGCCATTGGCGAGCGTGGTAGTGGCAAGTTCGAGATTGTTCAGTATGCGTTCGACGTGGGCGAGATTATGTTCGGAGAACAATGCTCGTATGTGCACCAGGGCGTCGTTGGCGTTGAGAATCACATCTTCGCTACCGTCGAGCAGTTTGCCCAATGAGGAGCGTTCCATGGGGATGATCGGAACCTCGCCGGGGCGATTCGTCAAAAGTTCTCCCTCGCCCCCGGTGAGGCGGATCGTCGCCAGGCCGGTAATGCCTTTCGTATGCAGTCGGGCGTGGGTATCGGTATAGATTGGCGCGTTGCCATCGATGCGGATGCGAGCGCGTACCAGACGCTGGTTGCCGGGATCGAGTCGCAAATCGTCGACCGTGCCGACCCGGATACCCTTGAATTCCACGGTACTGCCTTTTGAGAGGCCCGAGACGGCTTCGTCGAACAAAATGTCGTAGAGCTTGTAATGGTCTTTACTGCTGCCTTCTCTCATCCATAGAGAAAAGGCGAGCGCTGCCCCGACCATGAACACGGCAAAAAATCCGATCAGCAGGTGGTGCGCGCGGGTTTCCATATTGAAACCTCCTTTCTTAGGGTTCGTGTGGTCGAGCCGCTTGTGCAGCGCGGCCACGCGGGCCGTGGAAATACTCCTGAATCCATGCGTTGTCAATAGCCGCCACGATCTCCAGCCGATCATTGACCAGTACTCGCCTGTCCGCCAACACGGCAACCCGGTCGGCGGTGGTGTAGAGCGTATCCAGATCGTGCGTGACCAGGAAAACGGTCAGACCCAAAGCGCCGCGCAGGGTCAGGATCAACTGATCGAACGCTGCGGCGCCGATGGGATCCAGGCCGGCGGTAGGTTCATCGAGAAAAAGAATATCAGGGTCGAGCGCCAGGGCGCGGGCGAGTGCTGCACGTTTTATCATGCCGCCGGAGAGCGCCATGGGGTATTTGTCGCTGGCGCTGTCCGGCAAACCTACCAGTGCGATTTTGAGCGCGGCCAGCCGCACGGCTTCGGCAGCGGGCAGGCGGGCATGTTCGGTCAGGGGTAAAACGATGTTTTCCAGCACCGTCAGCGAAGAGAAAAGCGCGCCCCGCTGGAACAGCACCCCAACGCGACGCGCCAAGTGGGGGTTGTCCTGCATATCGGTTGCGTAGACATCCTGCCCGAACAGATGCACCGAACCGGCGGCGGGGCGATTCAGGCCGATGAGTGTGCGCAGCAGCACCGATTTGCCTGTGCCCGAGCCGCCGACCACGGCGAGCACTTCACCGTGTCGTACGTCCAGGTCGAGTCCTTCGTGTACCGTTTGTGCGCCGAAGCAGTTGAGCACGCCGCGCGCCTGCGCGACGATCTCGACATGTCCGTTTGCCTGATCCGCGTTCACCAGTCCATCTCCATGAAGAACAGGGCGGCGATGGCATTGACCACGATCACCGTGAAAATCGACTGCACCACGGCTGAAGTCGTATGTTCGCCCACCGACTGTGCGCTGCCGCTTGCCCGGAAACCTTCCAGGCAGCCGATGGAGGCGATCAGAAAAGCGAATATCGGCGCTTTCCCGATACCGACGAAGAAATGCCTCGGTTCGATGTCATTAGTAAACAGCGAAAGAAACATTCCTGGCGAAATATCCAGTTGTAGCGCGCAGACGCTCATACCGCCTGCAATCCCGCAGATCATGGCGATGAACGTGAGAATGGGCAGCGCCAGCATCATGGCCAGCACCCTTGGCAGTACCAGCCATTCCATCGGATCGAGGCCGAGCACGCGGATTGCGTCGACTTCTTCGTTGGCGCGCATCGAGCCGATCTGCGCTGCAAAGGCGCTGGAAGTTCGTCCGGCAACCAGAATAGCCGCAAGGAACGCCCCGAATTCCCGCAAGAAAGAATAGGAAACCAGATTGACCGTATAGACGGTCGCCCCGAATATTTCCAGTATCGTTGCGCTGAGAAAAGCCACCACGGCGCCGACGAGAAAAGTCAATAAAGCCACGATGGGCACGGCATTGAAGCCGATCTGTTCCAGTTGGGTGATAGTAGCCGCCACGCGCCAGCGCTGGGGCTGCCAGGCCGTGCGCGCCAGCGCTTCGAGCGTGAGTCCGATGAAACCGAACAGACCCAGCATGTGTTCCTTGAATGTGACCATTGCTTTGCCGATGTGCGCGAACAGGTCGCCGGGGCGGTATCCCATGTAGGGCAGTGCGGCAGGCGCAACGGGGGTTGAAGCGACCGTTTCCAGCAACGTGCGCTGTTCCGGCGTGAGGGCGGTATCGGCGAGCGTGCTTTTCAGTTTTTCTGTGCCGAGGAGCTCACACAACAGGTGTGCGCCGGCGGTATCCAGCGCCGTCAGGGTGGAGAAGTCGGTTTTTACCTCTGGCCCGATCCGTCCGCGCAGATCGGCAACCCGTGGCGCGAGCGCCTGATAACAGGAAAGCGTCCACGCGCCACCGACACACAGCCTGGGTGTGTCTCCCTCGTCATGCAGTTCGAGGCGGGCATCGTCAGAAGCGTTCATCGCCGCGAGCATACAGGAACAACTTTATATGTCAAAAGTCAAGTCGAGTTGCTTTTAAAAGACAGGTCAAGTTGCGTTCCATTTTTCACGGCTGTACCATCCGCGCTGCTTTGTCAATCCGTAATGCAAGAGGTTTGTTAAAAAAGTCACGTTTATTGGACGGGTCTTGACAATAACGTAGAGGATGACGGTGGCTTGAGTGTGTTTTTTCAAACGGGGGATTCAAATGAAGATGATGGAAAGATTGCCTACACTTTTAGTGGCCGTGCTTTGCTTTGGTATTTTGGCGGTCTGTGACATCAAAGAAGCGGAAGCAAATAATAACTCTGTCGCAAATGCTATTTTAGGCGGCTGGGAAACTTCAAGTGGTGGGGTTGATTACTTGTTTGATCGGGCTACTCGGAGATCGTATGGTGGAGGAAGCACAACGAGGGCGTACTTCTTCCATAAAGACGGTACTTTCCAGAATGCTGTTGTGACAACTGGGTATGGGCCTGGTACCAAAGCTGGCTGGTTCATAATAAAGGGAAAGTATAAAATCAGTGGAAATCAAATAATTTTATTTAACGCATCTGCTAGCTGGACAGATACCAACTACCCCTCCGAATCATATAAAGACGAGCCAACTCGTGACGAGACATTGAGATTCGAGCTTGTGCGCGACGAAAACACTAACGAAACAAAACTGAAGATTCAGCGTTCCGCTGATTCTTATGATACTTTTTGGAGACAGAAAAATCAGCCTCCCCCCACCGCACAAGAGAAGCAATCTGACCAGCCTTCCTATGTCAAAGCGCGACATCAATTCAAGCGTATCACTCCAATATCCAAGAGTGTCGATGAGCATCTCAATGACATGCATAATTTGAATGAAGCCGAAAAGGCAGAAATGAAAGCTTGGCTGAATCCAATGATGGACATGATTCAAGCAGAGGTGAAAAAAAATGGCCACCAAGAAAACGTGAGCGTTGCCATTGCCTTCGCGTTTTGCTTTGCTTATGAAATTTTCTATGCAGAGGGTTTGGGAAATAAATTTAATGACGAGAGGTTTGAGCTTATTGTCAAATCTCTTGATCAGGTTGTGGGAAAGAATCCCGCATTTGACAAAATGACGGATGCTCAAAAGCAAAAATTTGTCGATGCTATTCTTATTAGTTCGGCGCTTCTTCTCAAAGGTTATAAAGATGTTTCTAAGTTGCAGGACTTGAAAGCCATTGAAGAAGTAAAGGATGCCATGCGACAGCTTACGCAGACGTTTGGAATGGACGAGAAAAACCTGAAACCCTCGCTTGAAAAAATGGCCAACCTCAACTGAACTTTTAGCGGGGTGTCTTTGTGGCGTTTTTTATCACAGATACCCTTTATTCCGGCCCCTATTGGGCGCTACATCGGGTACAGAACAATGTGTAAAGAGGAAGCAATAAGCATGAATAAATTTAGTCGGCTTTTGGTTTTGGGTTGTTTGCCGATGCTTTGTTCGCAGGCAGGTTTTGCGCAGAAAAATATACCTCATAGCCCTGGCAACATGCTGCCGAGCACTAACATAGTCAGTGAAACCATTTATAGAAGTGTGGCTGAGCGTACAACTGAGCGTGAAAAGAATTTTGAATCAGTGAAACGCGCAGCGGAACAGGGAGATGCGAAAGCCCAATATAAACTCGGATGGATATACGCCAAAGGTCAAGGCGTCGCCCAAAGTGATGCCGAGGCGGTGAAGTGGCTCGAAAAATCAGCGAAACAGGGACATGTAGATGCCCAAAATGACCTCGGGTTTATGTACGCCAATGGTCGAGGTGTTACCCGAAATGACGCCGAAGCCGTGAAGTGGTATGCAAAATCAGCGGAACAGGGAAATGCGATGGCCCAATCTAACCTCGGAGGGATGTACGCCAATGGTCGAGGCGTCGCTCAAAACGATGCCGAGGCTGTGAAATGGTACGTAAAGGCAGCAGAACAGGGCAATGCGGATGCCCAAAATGGCCTCGGGTTTATGTATGAGAATGGTCGAGGCGTCCCCCAAAATGACGCCGAGGCCGTGAAGTGGTTCGCAAAATCAGCGGAACAGGGATATACGTTTGCCCAACGTAACCTCGGATGGATGTACGCCAAGGGTCGAGGCGTTGCCCGAAATGATGTCGAGGCGGTGAAGTGGTACCTAAAGGCAGCAGAACAGGGATATGCGGATGCCCAAGTTGACCTCGGATTAATGTATGCAAAGGGTCGAGGCGTCGCCCAGAATGACGCCGAGGCCGTGAAGTGGTACGCAAAGGCTGCGGAACAGGGATATGCGGTCGCTCAAAATAACCTCGGATGGATGTACGCCAATGGTCGAGGTGTCACCCGAAATGACGCCGAAGCCGTAAAGTGGTTTGCGAAATCAGCGGAACAGGGAAATGCGGGAGCCCAAAATGAGCTCGGGGTTATGTATAGCAATGGTCGAGGCGTCGCCCAAAATGACGCCGAGGCTGTGAAGTGGTTCGTAAAGTCAGCGGAACAGGGAAATGCGAAAGCCCAATGTAACCTCGGATGGATGTATGCCAAGGGTCAAGGCGTCGCCCAAAGTGATGCCGAGGCTGTGAAGTGGTACGCAAAATCAGCGGAACAGGGAGATGCGATAGCCCAATATAACCTCGGAGGGATGTACACCATTGGCCGAGGCGTCACCCAAAATGACGCCGAGGCTGTGAAGTGGTATGCAAAATCAGCGGAACAGGGAGATGCGGATGCCCAAAATAGGCTTGGGTTCATGTACGTCAATGGCCGAGGCGTCGCCCAAAATGATGCTGAGGCCGTGAAGTGGTACGCAAAGGCAGCGGAACAGGGAGATGCAATAGCCCAATATAACCTCGGATTGATGTACGCCAATGGTCGAGGCGTAACCCGAAATGACGCCGAGGCTGTGAAGTGGTTCGCAAAATCAGCGGAACAGGGAGATGCGGATGCCCAGTATAGCCTCGGATGGATGTACGCCAATGGTCAAGGCGTCACCCGAAATGACACCGAAGCCGTAAAGTGGTACGCAAAATCAGCGGAACAGGGAGATGCGATAGCTCAAAATGGTCTTGGGGTAATGTACTTTAATGGTCGAGGCGTCGCCCAAAATGACGCTGAGGCTGTGAAGTGGTACGTAAAATCAGCGGAACAGGGGCATGCGGGTGCCCAATATAACCTCGGATGGATGTACGCCAATGGTCGAGGCGTCGCTCAAAATGATGCCGAGGCTGTGAGATGGTACGTAAAATCGGCGGAACAGGGAGATGCAACAGCCCAAAATGAGCTCGGGTTCATGTACGTCAATGGCCGAGGCGTTATCCAAGATGACGCCGAGGCTGTGAAGTGGCTCGTAAAATCAGCGGAACAGGGACATGCGAGAGCACAATATAACCTCGGATTGATGTACGCCAATGGCCGAGGCGTTGCCCAAAATGACTCTGAGGCTGTGAAATGGTACGCAAAGGCAGCGGAACAGGGACATGCAATAGCCCAAAATGAGCTCGGGTTTATGTACAGCAATGGTCGAGGCGTCACCCAAAATGACGCAGAGGCTGTGAAGTGGTACGCAAAATCGGCGGAACAGGGATATGCGAGCGCCCAAAATAGCCTCGGAATGATGTACGTCAGTAATCGTGGGGTAGCTCAGGATTACGCAGAAGGCGTTAGATGGTTTCGTATGGCGGCAGAACAAGGGAGCGCATCGGGTCTGTATAATATTGGTGTGGCATATGCTAATGGCAATGGCGTAGCTCAAGACTATGCTGAGTCTATAAAATGGTACTTAAAGGCAGCGGAGCATGGACATATCAGTGCTTGCTATAACCTTGGGGTGAGGTACGCCAATGGTCAGGGCGTTGCCCGAAATGATGCTGAGGCTGTGAAATGGTATGCAAAGGCAGCGGAGCAGGAACATGCAGCAGCCCAAAATGAGCTCGGGTTCATGTATAGCAATGGCCGAGGTGTCACCCAAAATGACGCCGAGGCCGTGAAGTGGTACGCAAAATCAGCGGAACAGGGAAATGCGGATGCCCAACATAAACTCGGAGAGATGTACTTCAATGGCCGAGGTGTTGCCCAAAATGATGCCGAGGCTGTGAAGTGGTTCGAAAAATCAGCGGAGCAGGGATATGCGAAAGCTCAAAATGATTTTGGGATAATGTACTTCAATGGTCGAGGCCTCCCCCAAAATGACGCTGAGGCTGTGAAGTGGTTCGTAAAATCAGCGGAACAGGGATATGTGAGTGCCCAATTTAACCTTGGATGGATGTACGCCAAGGGTCGAGGCCTCCCCCAAAATGATGCCGAGGCTGTGAAGTGGTACACAAAGGCAGCGGAACAGGGAGACAAGGACGCTCAGGTCGCGCTTGACGCCATGAAAAATCAGACTCCCGCCGCCGCACAAGAGAAGCAATCTGACTAGACTCCCTATAGGTTGTACCATTCGATGCGGAGCTTTGTTAATGAGTTCAAACGGAGGATTCAAATGAAGATGATGGAAAGATTGCCTACACTTTTAATGGCCGTGCTTTGCCTTGGTATTTTGGCGGTCTGTGACATCAAAGAAGCGGAAGCAAACAATAACTCTGCTGCAAATGCTATTTTAGGCGGCTGGGAAAATTCAAATTATACTGTTAATAATAGATTTGACAGAAATACCTGGAGTTCGTATGGTGGAGGAGGAACGGAGGAGAGGTACACCTTCCATGAAAACGGTACTTTCGAATATTTAATTATAACAATTGGGTATGGGCTTGGTTCCAGGGCTGGCTGGGTCAATGAAAAGGGAAAATATAGAATCAGTGGAAATCAAATAACTTTTTATGAAAAGCTTGCCAGTCATAGAGATACAAATAACATCTCCAACTCATATGAAGACAAGCCAGTTCGTGATCAGACATTTAGATTTGAGCTTGTGCGCGACAATAGCACCGGCGAAACAAAACTGAAGATTCAGAATCCCACTGGTTCTTATGATATTTTTTCGAGACAGAAAAATAACAAGAATCAATCTAATCAGGCTGGGGGTGGAGAGAGTTTTGAATCAATAAAACGCGAAGCGGAACGGGGAAATGCAGATGCCCAATATAAGCTCGGAGTGATGTACGCCAATGGTCAAGGCGTCACCCGAAATGACGCTGAGGCCGTAAAGTGGTATGCAAAATCAGCGGGACAGGGACATGCGGGTGCTCAAATTGATCTTGGGTTTATGTACTTCAATGGTCGAGGCGTCGCCCAAAATGACGCCGAGGCTGTGAAGTGGTACAAAAAGGCAGCGGAACAGGGAAATGCGGTAGCCCAATATAACCTTGGGTTCATGTACGCCAATGGTCGAGGCATCACCCAAAATGATGCCGAGGCTGTGAAGTGGTTCGTAAAATCAGCGGAACAGGGGCATTCGCCTGCCCAAAATGGCCTCGGGTTTATGTATGAAAACGGTCGAGGCGTCGCCCAAAATGACGCCGAGGCTGTGAAGTGGTACAAAAAGGCAGCGGAACAGGGAAACAAAAACGCTCAGGCTGCGCTTGATGACATGAAAAATCAGACTCCCACCGCACAAGGGAAGCAATCTGACCAGCCTTCCTATGTCAAAGCGCGGCACCAATTCAAGCGTATCACTCCAATATCCAAGAGTGTCGATGAGCAACTCAATGGCATGAATCATTTGAATGAAGCCGAAAAGGAAGAAATGAAAGCTTGGCTGAATCCAATGATGGACATGATTCAGGCAGAGGCGAAAAAGATTGGCCGCCAAGAAGACGTGAGCGTTGCCGTTGCCCTTGCGTTTTGCTTTGCTTATGAAATTTTCTATGCGGAGGATTTTGGAAAGAAATTTGGTGGTGACAAGTTTGAGCTTATTGCCAAATCTCTTGACCAGGTTTTGGGAAAGGATCCTACATTTGATAAAATGACGGATGCTCAAAAGCAAAAGTTTGTCGATGCTATTCTTATTGGTTCGGCGCTTCTTCTCAAAGGTTATAAAGATGTTTCTAAGTTGCAGGACTTGAAAGCCATTGAAGAAGCAAAGGATGCCATGCGACAGCTTACGCAGACGTTTGGAATGGACGAGAAAAACCTGAAACCCTCGCTTGAAAAAATGGCCAACCTCAACTGAACTTTTAGCGGGGTATCTTTGTGGCGTTTTTTTCCATAGATACCCTTTATTCCGGCCCCTATTGGGCGCTACGTCGGGTACAGAACAATGCGTAAAAAAGAAGGAATAAGTATGAATAAGTTTGGCCGACTTTTGGTTTTGGGGTGTTTGTCGATGCTTGTTTCGCAGGCAGGTTTTACACAGAAAAATATACCTCATAGCCCTGGTGACATGCTGCCGAGCAATAACGTAGTTAGTGAAACTATTTATAGTGTGACTGAGCGTA
>Ga0209737_10002060_pt1 | contig 14131 bp, 15 predicted proteins | sample TergutCu122P3_FD_187284 | JGI IMG/M metagenome (GOLD analysis project Ga0209737, IMG submission 187284) | Cubitermes ugandensis P3 segment gut microbial communities from Kakamega Forest, Kenya - Cu122 P3 (SPAdes) (version 2) | ecosystem: Host-associated > Arthropoda: Insects > Digestive system...
CCCTGCGCCGCTATCGCACTCGCCTTATCACTGACGGCAAGGACGCGGCGTCGAAATGGTGCAGATTCTAGGAAGCAAGGAGGCGTGGAAGGGAGCGTACTCCGTACGTGACCGACCACAACGACGCCGCTGACGACGACAATGCACATTTCGGCGAGCGCGATACGCGTCTACCCCCTCTGCGGGCCTCAATCGCCGGCCCGCAACGCCCGCTTTTTGATTTTTTGTGGGGGAAAGCTGTCCCCCTCTTTGAGGGGGATGTCGGCATCTTCCTCGAAGAGGAAGTGTTTGCCGACAGGGGGAGACCCCACACCCCCTGCGTGCCTCCCCTAGGGGAGGTGGTGGCGAAGCCGGCGGAGGGGTGCGCGCATCGCTTGTGGATGAGGTGGCGACATATTCTACAGATGTTCAATGCCATTAGAGGTTGATATCTACTGGGAGTGCGGGCATCCTGCACGCTATTCTGTCATCACTCACTCCAAGGAGCATCCATGAAACGCCCTCAAATCCTCAGCCGTTTGCTAATGCTTGCTTTCTGCCTGATCTTCGTTGGCCCCATCTATGGCTGCTCGCTCAGAGGCCACACTCTCGTCTGCTTTGGTGATGGATTCACTGCCGGTATCGGTGCATTGCCCGAACAATCGTGGCCATCGCTTCTTCAAAAAAGGATTGTGCTGCAGGAACTGGAAATCATCAACTTGGGCTATGATGGCGACACAGCACGAAACGTCAGCCATCGTATCAAAACTGACATCATTCAGCATCGCCCCAAAATGCTGATCATTTTTCTTGGCGCCGGCGACATATTTCCCCTGGGAAGCGTGGCGGCCGCATACGAGCAATTCCCGTCAGTCAAGACAAACTTCCAAAATCTCGTGGCAGGTATCAGTGATGGTGTCTCGGAAGTACAACATGACAGACCCTATTACAAGTTTCCCAAAACCTACATTGTGAATACCTTCGGTACCACTGATACAAGTGCTAAAGTCCTGCATTCGGCACTAAAACGCAAAGATCTGTTTCTTCAAGATGGAACTGATGATTTTCATGCCATGCTCACAGTGCACGGAAAAATGTTAGAAGGATTTGCACAGGCCAATGGTTTTGATTTCATCGACAACGTTTGGTATGGCATCCTTGATGTGACTGCCAATATATCCGAAGACGGCATCCATCCAAATGCAAACGGCTACAAAGTTATGGAAGAAAACATCTTTGTTCAGCTCAAGCCCTATATTGAGAAAAACTATTGGGTTGATGGAAAAATGCCAATACAGACATTGCTCTTAATATTATTAGGACCTATCATCTTCTTTATGTTGATCGTTTTTGCCCTCTATGCTTGTATAAAGATCATACAGAAATTCATACAACATATCACACAACGGGCGCCAGAGACCTACAATTGACACCGATTGTGTAAAGAATGTACAGAATCACGTATCTACCCACTCAGAACTCCCCACCTGGCATGTATGGCACCCTTTCAATTTCCTGGCACTAATATTGCGCCATTGTTCCTGCCTACGCTTTACGCTAAGCGTCCAGTTCACACTGGTCAAGCCCCACGCGTGAGAAACGCAAGCCACAAGGCAAATCACCGCTGATGGAAACATCAACCCTGACAGACTTTGGAGGTCAGACATGAAGAAATGGAAAAAATTCAGGTGGTTCGCGATTGCTGCAATGGCAGTTGCATTGGGCTGCAACGACGAAGAAGAAGTCGATTTTTGCCCCAATGATCCTAAAAAAATCGTACCTGGCGTATGCGGATGCGGCGTCCCTGATACCATCGATCCCAAAACAGGAAACGTCGTATGCGAGGATCTTTGCCCGGACGACCCAAACAAAACTGCGCCGGGCGCATGTGGATGCGGTGTTGCTGATGTCGATGCTAACGGCAACACCATCATGGATTGCCTCGAAGAAAATGTTTCTTTCTGCAGGCATTCTGCAGACCGCCCATGATGAGGGGGCGATACGTCGCCGCTAATAATCTAAAATTGAAAAACTGTGCGAAGTGCTGGTACGACAGTCAGTGGTGGGGACCCTCCCAAAATGTATGAACACGTCACCTCAGCCCCTATACCAAACCACTCGTCCAGAAAATATGTAAAGCCGACGTTGCCCTTAAATGCAACGATTGGAGGAAACATGGTCGGGCAACAGTAATCCACCGGAAATCCATAGGGATCAAAACCTCCTATCAAGACTCCCATGCCAAATGCCAAGTCAATATAGATGGCATCATTGATGGGGATAAAGCCGCGCGATGTAAAAAAGGCTCCCGCCCTTAGCATCGTTTTGGTTCCTCCGCCCTCAAGAATCCACGAATCCGGCCTGTAACCTTCGTAGGTGTATCCTGCTCCACCCCAAACCAACTTTGGCTTAACGCGACTTCCACGAATATAGGCTGGGTTTTGTACATCAACGCTGGCATCAATATAAAGTCCAAAGTATTTCCAGCGATACCCAATGGCAAACTCTGCACCAAAGCCAGCCAAAAATGCCGTCACTGAGTCTAATTCAGAATAATAGCAATCAGGTCGAGAATAGCCGTCATCAGGGAAACAAAAATCAGACGGACGATCAGGACTGTAGCCCCAGTGTTCGGGATAACCTTCACGCATGAAGCCAGAAAGTGGCAACCGGAAATTCACCCGAATATCCACCCCAGAGTCTTTGGCCTGCGCCAGGCAGTCCTTCGATGCAACAGTCATTGCACATGCAAACATGCTCAAGGCAAGCAACGTATGAATCACAATCTTTACCGTTCGCAAAAAATACCTCCCAATCTGGTATGCCGGGAATAAATCCCAAAAAGTCAACATAGCAAGATTATTCTTCATTTCAAATCAGGCTGCTTCAAAAATGGATAACGTATTTGTCCGTTAAACCACTATGTAGCAAAGGATCTTGCTTTTTTGGTTTTTCCGCACAAAAATAATACGCGCGCGTATTTGCCCGAAGGGCGAATGATGGAAACATCAACCCTGACAAACTTGGAGGTCAGACATGAAGAAATGGAAGAAATTCAGCTGGATCGCAATCAGTGCAATGGCAATGACATTGGGCTGCACCGCCGAGAAAGCAATCGATTTTTGCCCCAATGATCCAGACAAAGTCGTACCTGGCGTATGCGGATGCGGTATCCCTGATATCATCGCCCCTGAAACAGGAAACATCGTATGCGAGGATCTCTGCCCCGATGACCCAAACAAAACCACGCCGGGCGTGTGCGGATGCGGCACACCAGATACCGATTCCGACGGCGATACCATCCCGGATTGTCTCAAAAATATCGATCTTTGCCCCGATGACCCAAACAAAACCATGCCGGGCGTGTGCGGATGCGGCACACCTGATGTCGATGCCAACGCAAACACCATCATTGATTGCCTCGAAGAAGACACTGAACCGAAAGGCAACGAAGGTAAACCGGGCTATGCTGCGGGTTGTAAGCATATTGTAGACAAGAACTATGCACTCACCGATAAAACCGAAATCGTAAATTATCTTGTCGATGCCTGCGCCATTGGCGAGTATTATCGTGATGATGCGTTCATGAAGGATTCCAGCCAGGAGATAGGTGATGCCTGCTTCTGCTATGGTCAGAATTGCAGCATGGCGGGCCTTGAGCGCCCCGAGCAGCTGAGGATCATTGGCTGCGACAATGTACCGGAAAATCTCAACGGCGCAGTGCGCAGCTGTTTCCGTTCATTCGACATGCTCCCCATCATAGAACCTGCCACCTATTTCCCCAATGGTCTGTGTACACTCGCGATGACCAGGTGTACGGGTGCCGAATACATCTGTGGCATGACAACCTTTGGCGACTATAGCAAGGTCGATAGTTTTACATCATGCCCCGACGGAAACGTGCTTGCCGAATTCAACATGAACATTGCGATTGGTATCAACCCCGATAATCCACACAGGGCATCGCTTGATGTACGCCTCTGCCTGCCCCACTGCGAAAAAGACAGCGACTGCAGGATGAATGGCGAGTTCGATGCCACCATCGGCGCCCAAAGCCAGGTCAAGTGCATCCAGGCCGAGAATGCAGATAAAACAAAATCTGCGGGCGTATGTATTGACCAGCGCCTCGTTGATAACAGCAGCATCGGCGTTGCTCTCATCTACGATGGCAAGGACGATCTCGACATGAGGAGCTTCGTCTGCTTCGGCGACAGCTTAACATTCGGCACCGGTGCCAAACCGCAGCAGTCTTACCCAAAGTTTATCGAGTCAAGCGTTTGGCCGCCAGTCATCAATGCTGGTCTTGCTGGCGACACCGCCAAAGATGCTATCCGCCGTGTCGAGCACGACGTGCTAAAGCATGATCCCCAGGCCGTCATTGTCTTCCTGGGGGCAAACGACATCTTTGAACAGAGAAATGTTCCCACCGCCAATGCGCAGCTCCCAACGCTCCGAAATGATCTCCACAATCTCACCATGGCCCTCAAAGCACACAATCGGCACATTTTCCTCGTCAACACCTTCGGCGTCAGCGACACACCCGCTGCAGATGCCCAAGCCCTGCACCTGGCACTGAAACGCATGGGATTGTTCACCGACGACAGCGAAGAAGACTTTTTGAACATGTTGCTGGTGCATGGAAAAATGCTGGAAGAACTTGCACAAACCAACGAATTAATCTTCATCGACAATGTCTGGCGCGGTGTTATCGATGTAGAGACCAATATGTCTCCCGATGGCATCCATCCAAATGCCGATGGCTACAAAGTCATGGGAAAAAACATCCTGGATCAGCTCAGATTACACTTAAATTCTGACCTATTCAGAGACTAAGGCCATTTCCAAATCAAAAACAGGCTCATTCTAACTTTAATCCAGGAATGGCCGCACAAAAAAATGCGCACGCGTATTCGCCCGAAGGGCGAATAGCGGGTGCCGCGGCCCGTATTTGCCTCCACGGGGCAAATAGGGCGCGACCCAATCGTGCTAATCTTCCATCTTGGGATTGCCGTTTTTATCAAAATTTTTGCGCAATGCAATCTCGGTGATGATAACTGCAAAAATTAACCCGACGATACCGATGATAAGATTGACAGTGGTCATCAATGTCATCGAATCGTTTTTATCCTTAATAATAAGCAGCGCGACTACTGCAGGAAAAAGCAGGAAACAGCCTATATTACGACACCATCTTCCGTGGTACTTCTGAGCAAAATCCCATGTTGCCTGGCTTCTCATGGATGTGGGTGTCCGATATCCACGACGAAAAAAAGACCTCCATTCAGGCGAATGTGAGGGGAATCTCATTTGAAGCTCACCAGATATTATGCAGGCAATTGGTATTATCAGGGATATGAATATATAATCGCTCATAGCTTCTGCCACTTCCCGCCCTGCAGCTCGGTATGGTCCGTGGGTGCAGAATTCGACAGCACATAAGTCGCCCGGCGATTTTGCGCATTATCCGTCTCATCGGGGGTCTGAACCGCCAAAACGCGCTCGCCCAGGCCCCGATAGTACACCGCAATCGACACCCCATTGGCACGGAACCATTGTGCTATCGCGCGGGCCCTGTCCAGGCTCAGCTTGTCATTTGATGCCATCGAACCAACTGTATCGGTAAACCCTGAAATATAAAGGTCCATCGCCACGTGCTGATACCGCCCAAGCACGGCCTTTATCTCGGTCAGTGATTCTTGCAGATACGGCGCCTGATCCGGACGAACGACGCTTTTGCCCGTATCAAAAACGATGTCCGTGTGTGGAATCTGATAATAAAATACCGTGCCCGTCGCCCACATGCCAAAGGCATCCTCAATGCGTATGTCGATCAATGCCGGCTGGAGCGAAGACTTCTGCCAGGAAATTTTGGCCTCTTTGGAAGGCGGCGAAACGGCCCGCGTGACCTCATCGATCCTCGTGCCGTCGTCGGCCGTCACCACCACGTGTGCCTTGACCATCGGCTGAGTCGCTCGCAGCGTAATGTCGTTCACCTCTGGCGAGAGCTCGCGCAGATTGACGAGGAGATCGATACCGGCAGAGGATGTGAACTCGTGATCTGCCTGCAGGCTTACTGGCGCACCAGAGGCATTCCTGGCCCGAATCACCAGCGAGCAATGGTAAACGCCTCTGGGCTGATCCCAGCTGATGGTTTCCGAACTGCCTGCCGCCATCTGTCCAATGCGCTTCTGCACCGTGCTCTTATTCTTGCCGCAATTCAACCACGTCACCTCCACATCGCGAAGCGCCACCTGCGCCTGCAGCTCCATCCTGGCCGGTTCGCTCTCCAAATGCTGCAGTGTCACCCTGTACTCAAACGCGCTGTCGTCAGCCAACGCATCGACCGATCCCCCAAACAGCGCCCCTCCCGAGAAGATACACAGCCCCGACAGCACAGCCCACGCCTTCCTGTTTGCCATATCTGATTCCTCCAAAGCTCGCCTGCTTCCACCAAACAAACCACACAAACCGCCAATAAAATGGCACCACGCCGACGAAATCGCAAGATAAAACCCATGCTATTATCGCGCCACCATGGCTGTCGATTTTTGTGTCATGGAAGGGGCTTGCCCCCCACGAAAAAACCTACAGCTGATCGTACTTCTCGGCCCGGCCCCTGGCTTTTTCGATGGGGTATTTGGCAGCATTTTTGGCCAGTTTTTCATCAAAGGCCCTGGCGAGGTCGATATTTGCGTGGCGGCAAAAATTGAGCAGGCATATGAGGATATCGGCGGCTTCCTCTGCAAGGTGGCCATCTTGCAGAGGCGATGAATCTTCGGTCCACAAAAAACACTCCAGCAACTCAGCGGCTTCGACCGAAAGGGCCATGGCAAGATTTTTGGGGGTGTGATACTGCCCCCAATCGCGAGCATCGTTGAACACAGCAAGGCGCGCTGAGAGCATTTCGAGATCGGCCATGTCTAAACCTTATGACATTTTTAGTTTTCTTTTCGTGGGGGAACTCTGCCCCTTTAGGGGGACGCCAGCGAAGCTGCTAGGGGGTTCCCCCACCCCCTGCCGGGCAGATATTATCTGCCCCTACGACGTATCGCTTGTGGGTGAGGGCAAAATGTTATCGTTTTTGGCTATATGCCTCGCCTTACAAACAGAAGAATTGCTGTCTGATTATGTCATAACTTAAGTTGAAAGTGCTTTGGGTTTTTCAAAAAGGAGGATGTACTCGATCTTTTTGGCATGCGTGGCGGGATCAAAGCGATCTACGGATGCGGAGCACACGAAATCGAGCCCTGCCTTGTAAGCTGCATTCATCGTAGGCTTTGCGACCTTGAGGCTTCGCCCGGCATGGACACCCTCCCCAACGACGATGGCCAGTCTTCCGCCGGGAATCAGCGCCCTGGCTGCTGCCTCCACCCACGCATCGGTGTCTTTGAGCCATAAGGTATAGGCATCGCGCGTGGTCTTAAAGGCGCGCCGGGAGCCGATCTCGTTTGCGTCGCGCATGCTAAGATCAAACCAGGCCTGACGCAGCTGCTGCAAAGGCAGATAGTCGTAAGTGCCGGGATAGGGCGGCGAGGTCAGGATCGTATCGACTTTGTCAAAACCGGGACGGCGCGCATCGGCCAGCGTAATGACTGCAGGCGGCGTCTCCTCCGGCACCAGCGCCTGAAGATCGGCAAGCTGATCGACGTACTCCTTCGATTTGCTGGCAAATGCCTGCATGACAGTACCCGACTTGCGCGGAATATGAACGACCTTGTTAGAAGTATCCGAAGCACGGAGGCTGTACTTGACCAGAAGACTCGAAAAAATCGCCTGGCAAAGCGGCGTCAGGGACGATGGATGTGCCTTGATGGCGTCATAGAGGGCTGCCAATTCCTGAAAACAATTTGGCTTATACCAGCTCTTGTATTTGAGGATGGCAGGATGGAGCGGAACGCTCCGCTCGTCAAGGATCGTTTGCTTCGCATAGGCATGAATGTCCTGAAGCAGCGCATCCAGCGATTCAAGCTGATCCTGCGAAAGGAGCGCCGTTCTTGCCGTCGAAACGAGCGTCGCAATGGGGTTGAGATCGGAACCAAATACCTGACGGCCCTCTATCAGGCCCTCTACGAGAACCGTCCCGCCGCCACAAAAAGGATCACCAAGCGTCTGACCGCCAAGCACCCCAAGCAGTCGACTGGCCGCCTCCGGGTGCAGCCGTGCCGGATAGGTATGAAACCCCTGCGTGGCGCGATCAAAATCGCCCGATGCACGAAGCGCCGCCACGCATGCTCGCCCCATCGCCATGTCTCCGTCAATATGTGACCTGCCGGCCGGCACCTGACCACTGAGGCGCTTCTTTTGCGCACCAAAGGTGACGTGCTTGGGGAGCCCGGCGAGATCTCGCAAATCACCAGACGCCGCAATATCTTCGTTATACTTCTTCTTTGCCATGAGAGGTTCCTTTGCCAAGGGCATAAGTGGCCACTTCGCAGGGAATGGGGCCGTTGTAGGTTGAAATGCGCTGCGACGGCCGCATATGCATATTCTTCTTGAGCAGCTGTGATGTGCTGATAATCGTCAATTTAGAATCTGGAAAAACCCTCAGATGGCGCCCAAGCTGATAGTAAAACTCAGGCAGGGCCAAACCATTGACCTCCATACGCTCACCATAGGGCGGATTCATCACGAGCGTGCCGGTCTGGGGCTGAATACTGAGAACATCCGCTCGAACAAAACGAATCATGCCATCCACACCTGCGGTTTGTGCATTATTTTGCGCCACGTCGAGGGCCGCGACATCCATGTCGGAAGAAACTATCTCGCCTGCAAACTGCTTTCGTCCCCGGCGCGCATCCTCGCGCGCACTCTCGCGAAATCCCTGCCAGACACTTCGAAAATCGTCAAAAAACGGAAGCCGTTCAAAACCAAAGCGGCGCTGTATGCCGGGGGCTGTCCCGCTCGCCATTAAGGCCGCCTCAATGCCAAACGTGCCCGAACCACACATCGGATCGAGAAAGCGCCCCTCACCGCTCCACCCACTCATCCTAAGCATCCCTGCTGCCAGCGTCTCGCGAATGGGGGCCTGAACTTGACGGCCACGATACCCGCGCATGTTCAAAGCGTCACCCTGAAGCTCTACGAAGAGGCGCGCACGTTTCTGGACAACCTGAAGACTGAGCACCACATCGGGTTCGTGCGTATCCACCGATGCACGGCGCCCCCAACGTTCACGCATCTGATCCACCAGACCATCCTTGACTTTTAAGGACAAAATGACCGGATTTCGAAAACGCTCGTCGTTGACATGGGTACGGATGCAAAATGTCGAATCGGGCGAAAACCATGGCTCAAGCGGAACTTTCCCTCCAAGATCATAAAAGCACGACATGTCGTGAACATACATCTCGGCCACTGACACGAGAACCCTGTTCGCCAGCCGGGACCAAAGACAAAGCCGCATACCCAGGGCAAAATCCCCGCGAACCCAGACCCCGCCTCCCTTATCTTCGGCCTCACCTGCTCCAAGCGAAATGGCCTCTTCGATAAGTTGAGACTCAAACCCGCGCGCGCAGGTAATGAGGTAGTTCAGATGTGAAAAACTTGCCATGGATTGCGCTCACGATCAGGGCCGATGCCCCAGTGGTGCGCGCCCAAACCCAAACGACGACATGCCGCATGGAGAACCACGCACAAAACAAAGCCTTCTAGCCGATGCTGTACAAAAATCATCCCGAAAAAAGGAAAAACAGCGGCAGAACGGTTTCACTGAAACCGCCGCTATTTTGCGGACGGCTCGGAGAGCCGTCCCTGCCAGTATTTTCCGCCATCGCCATCTATCCGAACGATTTAGAGCACATAAAGCACGAGAACAAGTATGATGACGACGACGAGGAGAAGACCAATGACAATGAGCCAAAGCCAGGTATTATTGTCTCCGCTTTCATCTTCGTAGTAGTCCATCGGAACACCGGGCACGTTCTGCATCAAAGCAGGCCCGGGCGGCGGGACATTGGCATAAGACGGTGTCGGAACACTGGCGTAAGATGGCGTCGCAAGGGGCGTCACCGAAGGCGCGGGCAGCGACATCGTCGCAGCATTTTGCATGTTTGCGGCATTTTGCTTGAGAATCTCAGAAAAGTTCGACAAATCAATGGCGCTCGTCTTGTCACTGTCCTGATCCATGACGCCCTCGCCCGTCGTCAGGTAGTGACGCAAATCATCCGCAAATTCCTGAGCATTGCGCTGCCGAAGCGTCGGATCCGCGTGCAGCGAGCGGGCAATGATCGTCCATAGCTGATAGGGAACGTTTGGCGGTGCCATCAGCTCGGCATCGTTCTGAGAAGTTCTGAACTTGAGGTAGTTCAACAAGCTTCTGGCATATTCTGCCTGAGAGGCATTGTTCGGCGTAAAAACAAAAAGCTTTGTGCCCGTCAGCATCTCATAAAAAATAAGACCGAGGCTGTAAACGTCCGTCCAGGTATCCGTCTTTGCCATCAATTCGTCATCAAGGGAAGGGTCGGAGAACTGTTCTGGCGCCATATACTCTGGCGTACCCGCCAAAACACCCTTGTCGAGGTTTTCGGCAAAATCACGCCCGTTCATGATATCTTCGCTCTCAAGGAACTTGAGCAACCCCTGCGCATCCTTGATGAGCCCAAGATCCATGAGCCGAACCCGGCGATTTTTGGTCAGCATGATGTTGTCGGGCTTGACATCGCGGTGTGCAATCCCAAGCTGGTGCAAACCGCTGAACGCATCACAGAGCTGCAAAATCAGCTGACAGCACTCATTAACAGGCCACACGACCCGCTGCTTGAGCGCCTCCTTGAGCGTCATGCCGTCGACAAACTCCATCACCAGATAGGGATACCCCTCAGGCGTCATGCCATCCGAATAATACTGAACAAGATACTCGTTAGGGGGAAGCCCCTTGAGAACCTTGATCTCCCGGCCAAATCGAATTTTTGCATCGTCGACCAGATTATACTGAATCTTGACGGCACACGATGGCCGCGTCGACGAACGCGCGAAATAAACGTATGCAAAAGCACCCGAACCCACAAATCGCTCAATGCGATAACCGCCCGGGAGCACCTTGCCGATGTAATAATTGCGATCCAGTGTCATAAGGTATTGGGTGCACTCAAGAGAACTGTGTTGGCACCTGCTGCATAAGCATGGCCGCCTGGCGCTGTGGGCCAACGGCCCATCACTGCGCAAACATCATCCGTCATATTGCCTTTTAGCGCAAGTTTTTCGGTTACCATCCACACAGTCGCAAGGTGCAGCGCGGCGAAGCCGCCCGAGCGGGGCGTTGCGGGGCAGCGTTTGAGCCCCGCAAAGGGGGTAGCGGCGTATGCGAGCCCTGTGGATCGTCCGCTATTGCCCGGACCGGGCAATACGCGGCCGGGCGCGGCTATCTGCTGTGCAGATACGCCGCGCCTCTTATGATGGCGTGAAAAGGGCAAGCATAGCCGCGCAGGGGGCGCGGCCCCCTCCAAAACATCTATTGCTTCTCCTTGCGCCGGTTCAGAATGCGTTCCCGCTTCTTCTCCCATCGCACCTGCTCTTTCTCGGCCCGTTTGCGCGCCCGCTCTATCGCAAACCTGTCATCTGCACACTTGGAAATATTCAGGAGGACGCCCGTCGCCAGCATACTCATCAACAAAGACGAACCGCCAAAGGATATAAAAGGCAGGGTAAGGCCTTTCGTAGGTGCAAGCCCCGTGATGACAAGAAGATTTACCGCCGACTGAAGCCCAACCATGAACGTCAGGCCAAAGGCCACATACCGGCCAAAATAATCCCGCGCCCTGATGGCAATCAGGAATCCTCGCCAGACAAACAGCATAAACAAAAGCAGCGTCACCACCACGCCAATAAACCCAAGCTCCTCGGCGATGGCAGTCCCAATAAAGTCTGTATGCAGCTCTGGTACAAAGCCAAGCTTCCCAAGCCCCTCGCCCAGACCACGTCCCGGCAGCCCACCCGACCCAATGCTGATCAGGCTCTCTGTCAGCTGATAGGCAATCGTATCCTGATGGCTCCAGGGGTCGAGAAACGCCAAAATGCGCTTCATGCGATACTCGCTCTGGGTGATCAGGAAAAATGCCCCCGCCCCCCCTATCACAACTCCGCCAAGAATGTAGCTAAGCCGCGTACCGGCAAACACAAGCATTGCGCCCATCAGGCACATCAGCAAAACACTCGTCCCAAAGTCAGGCTGAAGCAGCAGCAGGCCAATCACAAAAAAGACGAGCAGCACGTGCGGCACAAACCCCACGCTGAAACTCTTTATCTGGTCCTGCTTCTTCGACATCGAATACGCCAGGACAAACGTCATCGTTACCTTGGCGATCTCCGCGGGCTGAACGTTGAATGAGCCAAGGCGAATCCAGCGCGTTGCCCCACCGACGTTCGTGCCGATAAAGATGACAAGGAGGAGAAGGGCAATGGACGCCAGCAAAATCGGATAAACCATGCGATAATACCACCGATAGTCTATCTTCAGGCCTACCCCCAGCAAAACAAACCCCAGGGTGAGGTAAATCACCTGCCGTTTTAAAAAAAAGGCGGCATCGTCATACTGCCACGCGGCAGTGATCCCCGATGCACTGTAGACCATCACCACCCCTATACCAAGGAGGCCACACACAGCCACGAGCAGCCACCCATCCCAGGGACGTTCCAGACGAGACTCATGCATGACAGGATCCGGCAACACCCGCTACCTCAACTTCAAACTTGCAAGGGCGACAAGTGCAAGCAGGATCGAAATGATCCAAAACCGCACAATCACCTTGGGTTCAGCCCATCCCTTGAGCTCAAAATGATGATGAATCGGCGCCATCTTAAAAACACGCTTCCCCGTCAGCTTAAAGCTTGTCGTCTGGGTGATGACCGAAATCGCTTCCAGGAGGAACAAGCCGCAGATGATGATGCTGAGAAATTCATTCTTGCTGAGCACCGCAAGCATCCCCAATGCCCCTCCCAACGAAAGGCTCCCAACATCGCCCATAAATACCTGCGCCGGATAGCTGTTAAACCACAAAAAACCTATCCCACTTCCAATGATGGCCGCACAAAAAATAGAAAGCTCCGCCAGGCCGCTTACATGGGGAATTTTAAGATACGTCGCCATGTCAAAGGCAGCAAAAATCTGCTTCCCATCCACTTCGACAGGAATGAGCAGCACTGTACCTGCCACATAGCACAAAACCAGAAACGTTGCTGCCGCGACTGTCACCGGCGCTATGGCCAAACCATCCAGACCATCTGTCAGATTCACCGCATTCGACGTACCAACCACCACAATCATCGCAAAAATGGCATACACGACAGGATGAAGCGTCAGCGAAAACTTATCTGCGGAAACAAATGGGAAATAGACCTCGGTACTGTAACCCAGCGAGGCATCGTTGAACAGCACCCACATGGCAACAGCAGCAATGAAAAACTGCATGACGAGTTTCCATCGTCCTGGAAGCCCACGGCTCCCTTTTTCGCGGATCTTAAGGAAGTCATCAATAAACCCTACCCCGCCATAAAACGCCGTCACCGACAGGATAATCCAAACATAGTGATTGGACAGATCCGCCCACAGAAGCGTTGACACAATCACACTCATCAGGATGAGGCTTCCCCCCATCGTCGGCGTACCTCGCTTTTTGAGGTGCGTCTGGGGGCCATCATCGCGAACCACCTGTCCAACCTGCCTCTCAAGAAGCTTGCGAATGAAGAGAGGATAGAACAAACTCAGCAGCAATGCCGTAATGACCGCCATGACGAGGCGAAAGCTGACATAGCGAAAGACATTCAGGGGCGCAAAGTAATCGCGCAGCTCGTAAAGGTACAAAAACATCGAACAGACACTCCCTGGACGGTCAAAGCAGGTGCGCGAAACTTTAAAGTCACTGGCGCACCGACACACCATAAGGGGATTTTGCCGATCAACCAAAAATCAAGCCTACGCACAGGCCAATTTTTGCGCGCCCTATTTGCGCCCCTTGGCCGCAAATACGGGCTGCGGCGAGCGCTATTCGCTCCACGAATACGCGCTCGCTCTGTGTTTTGTTTGGATACACCCAGAGCGTTTTTCGGCTCACCTGACTGCACGCGCTCTGTCCCGTAGTAACAAACACAGGCAGATTGTTTCTTCTCTGTCCGCGATACCTGGAATGTGGCATCAAACGATGCACGCTGCCTCTTA
>Ga0209737_10002061_pt1 | contig 14130 bp, 22 predicted proteins | sample TergutCu122P3_FD_187284 | JGI IMG/M metagenome (GOLD analysis project Ga0209737, IMG submission 187284) | Cubitermes ugandensis P3 segment gut microbial communities from Kakamega Forest, Kenya - Cu122 P3 (SPAdes) (version 2) | ecosystem: Host-associated > Arthropoda: Insects > Digestive system...
ACAAAATACTATATGGTATTTCAGATCATACAAACTATGTGAACCTTTTCTGTATTTCATAAAAACATAGTACTAAAGTATTCGTCTAAAGACGAGGGCGTTAACCCATCCCACGTAACTACGTAAACAATTCCGCTAAAAAGTTTGCAATTATTTATCACTTATGATAGAGTTTTATTATATGAAGGAGATTGAAACACATGACGACAGCAATACCGAGAATCAATATAGCATTGGGAGCAAACGAACTTTGGTGCGTAAAGCAGCTGGCGAAGCAATACAAAACCTCTGTATCGAAAATATGCGCCGACTTGATTCAAAGAAAACTTGAAGAAGACGAAGACGCATATTGGATAAAGCTGCTGGAGCAAGAACGTGTAGAAGATCAAAAAACGATCTCCGCAGAAGAAGCATGGAAAGTGTTAGATGTGGCGGATTGAGTTTAAAGAGGGAGCAATAAAGGAACTACAGAGGCATCCACGCAACGTAGTATTAACAATCAAAAAAGCGATCAATGAAAGACTTGCAACAAATCCGCATATGTTCAGGGCGTTAACTGGAGATCTAAAAGGAAGACGCAGGATGAGAGTAGGCAGCTTTCGAATAATCTACGAAATACACGAGAGCGTCGTGACTGTTTTGATATTAAAAATATCTCCCAGAGGCAAAGTTTACAAATAACATATTGCAACAGTGAAGTTTGCATTAACAATGATCAAAATAACAATCTGTGATTTCTGGTTACTACCCCCGTTATTTCCCCTTGTTTTTTTCTCTTGTTTTTCTTCATACGATAAGATAATATTATCGTATGAATAACAAAAATAATACAAACAAACAAGAAACAACAAAAGCAGAAAAACTAAAGAAGGGGAAGGAATACGACATGGACGCAATCGCGAACAACATATCAAAAATATCAACCGACAATGTGACCAACATGGCGCAGATGATCGCAGACACCGCACCGAATCTGTCTGATCTGTCGCAAGCCCAATTAGAGCAAATCGCCAAAATAGTCATAACTCAAAGACTCGTCAAGGATCTCGATAAACAGGCGAACATTCAGGGTATAGACTACGAAAAAGAAAGGGACATCTTCCTCAGCTGTTCTGGAAAAACCAACAGCAAACATACCCACAGAGCGTATACCGCCGCTATTCAAAGCTTGGAAGAATACGCCGCAAGGATTAAGAATAGTATGCTGTCGCTAACTCCTGCTCAGGCAGACGACTTCATATACTCAATACGGGGAACAAAAGCTTCGGCGAGTGTTCGCAGAGACATCGCCGCTTGCTCGTCTTTCTATACATTTCTGGAACGCAGGCATGAGACCATACGCAATCCTTTTAGAGGAACTAAAGCAAGACCAACCAAGAAACCAGTTGCGGAGTTGCATATCCCTTCAGAGCAGGAAGTACGCACTTTCGTAGATATGTCGCAGGGAATGGTAAGTGCCGCCGTAGCCGTCATGGCGTATCGTGGGCTACGTATAGGAGCTCTGCCGACAATGGCAATCACAGGAAACAGGTTCACTGCAGAGAGCAAAGGAAAGATCGTAGTTGGTGAATTGCCCGACATTGTTGTGGATCAGATCAAGCAGGCGGGGCTGAACGCAAAAAGACCCTTCGCAGACATCTCCGAGGAAGCCATAAGGCTCAAAATTGATCGCACGTCTCGAAAACTACTGAAAGACGGGAAAATACACCACAGATACTCATGTCACGACTTCCGCCATTACTACGCCACGACACTGTACTCCGAGACTAAAGACATATATCGGGTTTCCAAAGCTCTCGGACACTCAAATATCGCCATAACTCAAGGGTATTTGAAAGGAATAGGGGCGGTGGAATAATGTTAAAATGATACTTTGGTTGACAATGCGTAACGAATGTGTTACATTTACAATGCTTTAATATGGAGAACATATATGTCAAACACCGCAAATCCCAGAATAAATGTCACCTTGGGAGAGGGTGAATATCAAGTCATTAAAGAATACGCAACTGCCGTAAAAACCTCTCTTTCAAACGCATTACTCAATCTCGCTCTAGAAAAACTGGAAGATTATGAAGATATGTTGTTAGCTGAAAAAGCAATAAAAAGATTGAAAAAAAACCGCGACACGAAGCGTTTTACTATGGAAGATTTTGAAAGAGCTTTTGATGAGCTTCCCGAATGACATACAAAATAGAATTCTTACCTGAAGTTTTAAAAGAAGACGTAAAAAAACTGACTAAGCATCTGAAAAATACATTTGCTACAGCCATAAGAGATCGAATTGCCGAGCGTCCTTATGATTTCAAGCCGCTGAAAGGAAAGAAATATTACGGTACTTGGCGGTTGCGAGTCGGTAGTTATCGTATAGTTTATGAAATAAGTGAAGAACAAAATTTAGTGACGATTTTATGTATTGAGGCAAGGGGAAAGGTCTATGATAAACTCGCTTCCAGAGTAAAATCTTCAAACAAATAAAAAAACATCCTTATGAGAGGATTGGAAACAGCAGAGTAAAATGCCTCACGATTTTAAAGAAATTGCAATAGAACTACTGCAAACTTTTGTTAAAGAAGAAATAAACAGAGGTAATGTATCTGAATCAAGTATAATTGAAAAACTTGAAAAAATAGATGCCGATAGCTTCTTTGGTACATGGAAAAACACATATAAATCCAACGAAGAGAATAGATATTTATTTAATAAGATTTACGATGAGGTTATTAATAAAAACTCATCAAATGCTTCTATTTTTAAACTTTACGACACAAAAGATATAACCGACTTTTTCTTCAATGTATGTGAAGATAAGAGAAATTTTTCTGATCTGATAACAAAACTTATCAAAACACACTCAGCGAAATTCCAAAACACAAATACAGTCCATGAAATAAAAGAAACGACGAAAAGAACAGAAATAGAAGCTCTCAAACATGTGATCGAATACGGAATAAAATTAATACCTGTTTTAAATGACGGACGTTACCCATGCAAAAAAGAAGGTTTTGAAAAATACCTTACTGACGACTTAAACAAAATAGAAGAATATCGAAAAGAAGGTTATTCGCTTTTCAGATTCAAGCCAGAAGATAGTGGATTGCTTTGCATAGACATAGATGTTGGACATTCCAATAAAATAGACGGAATTAAGAAATTTTATGAATTCTTAGAAAAGAACAAAATACCAAAAGTACGGTTACCGAAGTATTTACAGGATATCGCAGGTGGTTCATTTCCTGTGTATTGTCAAACACCATCAGGCGGATATCATCTATATTTTAAATACAACAGAAACAAGATAAAGAAACAAAACATTGGGAAAAACGTCGAAGTATTTTATGAAGGATATATAAACTCTCCAGGAAGCTATAAAGGCGGCAAACCGTATGTTTTCTATGGCGATCTGCAAAACACTCCTAACTTTCCGCCCATATTGCTAAGTTTACTGAAAGAATTTAAAGAAGAAGAAACAATCGAAGAAGAAAAGAGGATAACCGAAACTCAACACAAACAAGCCAAAGAAGCAACCAAAAAAGAATATACGCAAGAGGAGCTTTTTAATTATGTGAAAGCGGATTATAGTTTTACTGGCAGGAATGAACTATGCTTCCGCTATGCGTTAAGAGCGAAAAAAGAAGAATTTACACAAAGTGAAGTTATTAGTTTTTTAAAAAACAATCCTGAAACAAAGGGACATGACTGCATAAAACCAGCGGTACAATCAGCTTATAGATATAAATAACAAAAAAATGATTATAAAAAACAAATATTTAAAAAGTATACAAATAAAAGAGCATTTAGAGTCCTCAAGCAATAAAGAAGACTTTTTAGAAAAACTAAAGGAGCTTGATGCCGATTTCCAAGAACGAGAAATGCAAGATTTTGTTGTTGAACTCGGAAAAAAGAAGGGGTTCGACATAACTGACGATATTAAACTCATCAGCGATAGTGTGGAAAGTTGCGATCAAACCGTAAGAAAAAGAAAGAACAATGAAGTTAAGATAGAAAAACTTAAAAAAATTCAGGAAGATTTAGCTACTGATTTAAACAAAGTTACTCTTGAAGAAAACAACGACAAATTGAACGAATTACTCAATGATAGCATCGATCAATATATCACTTCGCTAAAAGAAACCAGAACATATAACATACTAAAAAATTACACCTTCGATGAGTTTTTATCTTACTGGGAATGTTACGATCCCCAAAAAGAATTTAGACCTAATCTTTTTAATAAAAAAATAGCATTTCCTAATGGAACTTTATCATATATAGGAGCGCGTCCACACAGAGGAAAATCAACGGCGCTTATAAATCTGGCAAGGGAGAGTCTATTAAACTTTGAAAAACGAGTAATCCTATGCACATTTGAAATGCCTCCGAGCGTTCTTATTGATAATTTAATACTTTCCATGATGTGTCAAAGCGATATTGAAAAAGCAAGACAGAACATAGAAACAAGAACCACATTACCTCGACAAGATCTACCCGAGCAAAAAGAAAAAGAACTATATATTAAATACATAAAAAATAGAACTGGAACAAAAAGCGGAAATAGTAAGTTTGATTCTTATGCTGACGAAATGTTTAAAAAAATAAAAAGTCTAACAACATCAGGTAAACTCGTTGTTTTTGATTTTATACATAACGACTTCAGAAGTATAAAAGATAGCTTACAAAGATCCGTTAGAGAAGGTGATATTGTGCTTATCGATTATATTCAACTTGTACCTGCCATAGACAGAAAAGACGAAGGATACAGAAGAATACAGAACATATCTAGGAATCTTTTTACTCTCGCTAATGATACTAACGGGATTTTTATCTCAGCCGCTCAATTCGCCAGAGGAGGGCATAAAAATAACTTTGATAGTTTTGATGAATCAAGCTTCAGAGAATCAGGAGATTTGGAACAAGATGCTCATAACGCAATAGGAATTGGTTGGAATGTAGAAGATAAAACAAAACTGTTTTTTGAAATATTAAAGGCCAGAGACAGTGGCGCAAAGGGATCTGCGTATCATATATCAGCAAACCTGGAGTACTGTTACATAGAATGCGGAGCTATAAAAGAAGGAGAAATCGACGTAACAATAAAACAAAAACAACAACATACAAAAACAAATCTCAAAGTGGCGATGCCTCATTGGAAAACAGACGATGGAGGTTGAGTAAAAAATGGATCAAAATCAAAATAAAAAAAAGGCTGTCCGCTATCCAAAAGCGACAGCCACAGCTGAAACCTCTAAAAAAAAACATCATAAGGAAATTTACAAAAATGAAATAGGTAATATTTTAGAAAAGCTAGAAGAACAACAAATACACTCTCTTAGTAGAACACAGTTCGACTTAAGTGGAGCATACCCATATCTTTTTGATGCCCTATCATATATCTGCACCCATCGCAAAGACCTAGTAGAATTAGCAGATGATCCACAATCAACGCATTTCAGAGTAACAATTAGCTATAATGAACTATTAGATTTCGCCCTGGATACACACAAAGAACAAAAACTTTTGTTATTACAAAACTTAATAAACTTAGCAAAAAATCCACAAGGAAAAACGATTCCTATATCTCCAACAAAAAGCATAACTACTATTCCAATAATTGTGTCGTTATTTCGTGAGCTCGATACAAAACTTCCACCAAATGAAATAAAGCGACTAGAAAATCTTAAAAATATTGAAAATGAAATACCAATAAAAGGAGTACAGATATTATTCTTTAAAGGATTATTTTATAGGTTATTTGAAAATACTGAATATGGAGCAGATTGGTTTCCAATGCCAAAGGCTTTTCAAGCAAAATTGGTATACACACTAAAAACTCAACAAAATAATCCTCAACTTTTAAGATATAAAGTTAAAGGATATCCAGTAACATATAGGCGTTATTTCCTATATTTAAATCTACACGATAATTCTATCGGAGAAAAATTAACACTAAACAGCATCGATTTATGGGAAAGAATAAATCCAAGAGAAGTTGAGTGTAAAAATGGAAAAAAGTACTTAAAACGCTGGGGAAAAGCACGAACTTTTTTACAAAAAGCTAACACAGTGCTGAATATCATGGCACACAAAGGACTCCTAGATGGAGCAAAAACAGCACCAAAAGGTGTATGGTACGAACCACCGTTAAAAGAATATACAGTATACTTAGCAAGAAAAGATTTCACAGAATTATCGGAACTTAAAGATTATTCACCAAATAAGGATTTACCACATTACGAAGAAAAAAAAGCATCAACTCCTGAAGAGCTTTAATTTCAAATTTTCTCCCATCTACATACGAACTTTCTCCCATCTACATACGAACTTTCTCCCATCTACATACGAACTTTCTCCCATCTACATACGAACTTTCTCCCATCTACATACGAAAAAATGTCCTTTTCTAAAGAGATTGTTTTCTAAAGATCTCTAAGTCTTTTAAATTGGGCATCGCTTTCGCTTAATGCTTTCGCTTGCCCAAGAAAAAGCTAGATCCTCAATAATGTTTTTTTGGCTTGGTCTTTTTTCTCACTTCGTAAGGATTGCAATTAAGAGATTGTATTGGCTGGCAGGTTCGCCTCCAGCCTTATGCGGAAGTCCTTGCTGGACTGTTTATCATTTCTACGCCGCAACATTATTAACCGCATCGACGTCTTTCAACAGCATCTCCAAAAACCCCATACCACCGTCTCCAACAATAACCTCATCCGCCATCTTGGAGTGAGTGTTCTTACACCAACTGTTTGGCAGGTTGAACATGATCCTATGCTCCTTAACCACGCCTACGTAGTCCAGATCACGCAATATCAGCGCTGGACTGTTTCCAAGCACCTCAGGTCGATACGTTTCTCCGTCGAGCTTCCCGTGCGCTGTTAAGATGATATGCTTGTCCAGCTTCAACAGAGACAGCCACCATCCGAGTAAGTCACGTCTTACGCTTCCCCAAGTGTTCTGATTAGCGATCCCAGAGGCGTTGCTGTGCTTCTTGACCAGAAGTTCTACCAATCTTCCAAGTGTATCAATCACGATAACGTCGTAATCCTGTACGTTTGCGGCGGTTAACTCGTTTGCGAACTCTCCAAGCGACTGCGGAGTCCAAACATCGGTGTAGTCGTTAGGTACTGCTCTGCTAGCTCCACGCTCCAGATCAACGAGTAACTTCCTGAGTTTACCCGAAATTGCTAAGCTCGTTTTGCCGCTTCCTGGAGATCCGTACAGCATCGTCCACTTCGGTGTGTTACTTGATAAGTCACTCATCTTTGTTATGTTCATGGTTTTTACTCCTATTTTTTGCATCCGAACTGTACGGAATTATCGAACAGTTCACGTTTATCCTTGAAAAATCTGTCGTCGTCTACGCTTTTACCCATGGATTTTATGCGTAATAATACTCGTCGTATCTGTCATCGTGATGCGCTCTCTTTCCGTCATTTTCATATTCGTCGGATTCCCTTCTGTAAGCCAACTCAATGGTCTTATCTCTGAAATGCCAGATTAAATCGCATATGTCATGCGCCGCATCTTCCAGCGTCTTCAGATCGTCCGCCAGTTCGTTCAAGCCCTCGGAGTTGTATCCTTCGTAATCACAGTAATCCTGTTTCTCACTGAAGGCTTTAATCCTCTCATGTATGGTTTTGATCATACCAAGCTCTGTTGAAAATATGTTATCCATTGTTAGTCTCCTCTTTCTCGAAATCTTCAATCCATGCGAATATCTTATTTGTTTCTGCAAGCGTTCTTTCTTCGGCAGGGCGTGTCCATATCTGCTCGTATGTGTCTGTATCCATGACGTTACCTCCTATCAATTGCGCTTGTTGCTTCTAACGCTCGGTTCTAACCACTTTAATACACCAGCCTTCTTAAGGTCGTAGATGATGCTCGGCAAGGCGGCTTCTGTTCTCATATACGTCTGAATAATCGCCTCTGCATGTTCCTTAATCTCTTTCAAATCATTGCGTAACAAACTAATTTCTTTGTCTAAAGTAATCTTCTCGTTGTCCGTCATTTCCATTCACCTCCTTCTATTGGGTTAAACTCTTCAAATTCGTTCCATGTTCCATAGGCGGTTTTTCCCTCAGGATTAGTCCACATTCCGTGGCTTATCGGTTTTCCGTAGAAAAACGTGCCTGCGTATTCGTGACCATTTGCTGTTTTGAGTATGCCCTTGCCGTGAGGAACTGCGTCGATGATAACTCCCTCATACTGCGTGCCGTCTTCGTAAGTAATAATCCCGTTGGACAGTTGGCTTGGTTCGGTGTGTAGATCATGAGTCATTGTAAAGCTCCTTATTTATATATTTATTTATATTATTTTTTATCGTTTCACTATTAATATTAATTATATTAAATCATTATTAATTTTTAGATGTCAATGCTATTTTTTGCTTTTTTTAATTATTATGAATTGATTGATAATTGATTTTAATGTAAATTGATGTTGAGTTGTTATTTGCAAGTGAAAGAAAAATAATGAAAGCATTAAGCGAAGATTTTATAAGTAGAGATGATTTGTGTAAGGATTTGAATATAGGTAAGGTCACCTTGTGGAATTGGAGGAAAGATCCTAGTTTTCCAAAACCCTTTAAAATTGGAAAAACATTGCTTTGGAAGAAATCAGAAATTGAATCCTACATAGAATCAACACGTAAATAGGAGGCAGTCATGGAACATAAAAACTTAATCAGAGTTTCAAAGGATTTCGTTTTTAAGCGTTTGTTCGGAGCGGAATCTCATAAACGTGTACTCGTGTGTCTGCTGAATTCTATTCTCAAGGATAAGCCGCATATAGAGTCCATAGAATTACTTAACACAGAGCTGACTAAGGATATTGAAGGCGGTAAGAGTCCCAGACTCGATATCAGGGCTAGAACAGACGATGAAACCATCGTGAACATCGAGATGCAATGCTCAGATAAGGGAAATCTTATCAACCGAAGCTCTTTTTGTCAGGCTCGGATGATGCCTCAAGAAATAAAAGAAGGTGACAGCTATGACTCAATTCCAAATATGATCGCCATTTGGATAGTTGCGGATTATAAAGCTACGAATCGGAAACATCATACACATGAAGCCATGTATATGTACAAAGACAATGGCATTGATCCCATAGAAATAGCCTCAGATAAATTACGTACATTCATCATTGAGTTAGAGAAGATAGAGTTTAAGCGTGTGCATCATGCCGACATGTTCTCCGTCTGGATGATGTTTATCAAGAACCCTGAGTCTATACCTGAAGAGTTTTTGTCAATTCCTGAGGTAAAAGAGGCGATGGAGGAGTTAACGTTTCTCAGTCATGATCCTGAATTCCGTGAGGAATATGAAGCAAGACAGCGGTTGATTAATGATGCAAATGCTGAGAAAACAATAGCTGTGAAAAAAGCGAAGGAAGAAGGCAAGGCGGAGGGGGAATTGAAAAAAGCCAAAGAAATGGTTGTTGGATTATTGCAAGCTGGCGTAAGCGTGGATGTCATAGCCCAAACTTCTGGTTTTTCTGTTGAAGAAATAAACTTGCTGAAAGGTTGAGTCACATGAGCCAGGATGAAAAAATCTCCAGAGAACTTACTGAATTTTTTGATAGGGTTTATGTTGACAATAGTCAAAGAGAAGCAAGAAGAAAAGCAATAAACGCTATTTGCTCTGGCAATACAGACGAAAAAATAGTAGAACTAAGCGGGCTTTCACTAAGTGAAGTCAAGGAACTGAGGGAACAAATTATATTTGCTGGTGCTACAATTGTCTTCAAAATGCTTAACGTTCAACGTGATAATGAGCTATAAACGACAAAAACAGCGAACTTGCTATCGCTAAGGAAGAAGGTAAGGCAGAGGGCATTGTGGAAGGTGAGGCGATTGGTATGGAAAAAGGCGCATTATCCAAAGCAAGAGAGGCAGCATTGTCTATGCTTGATGATGGGATGTCTGTTGAAGTTATCAGCAAATACACAAGTCTCTCTGTCGATGAAATATCAACTCTGAGGGGATAATAGCGTCTTGTTAATGAGTAGCTATTGGCTGAGAAAATACTCCAGCCCAAGGGTTGCCTACTGAAAAAATACTAGGTGAAGGAGTTGTTTTGTGATCAATAACTATCCAAGGGTTTCTCTGAAACACTCAGCATAAACTCATATTCCCCCCAAGACTCTGGAGTGTCTGATGCATCCCGCCTCAAAACGGCTATTAACGCACGTGCTTGATCAAATTACTTTTCATAATCAATCTCCGATCTTTATATTGGCTATCCTTATAATAATATTTATTTGGCCATAGTCCTTCTCTGGCAAGATCGGGCATTTTTCGGACATATCCTTTTTCTCTCATATCTTTAGGAAAAGTTTCAAGAAATCCTCTAAATGACTGATTTGATATTTGCTTGGAACAAAATAAAGATGGATTATCTTCCTACGCATTTACATCCATTAGTTGTTGTATCGGACTGTCTGATATCCTCTCTGACTCTAGCTTTGATAGCGCTTTTGCGTTCGCTGCCTCCGCCACTTTCCACAGGCGTTTGTATCGATAGTATCACGACCGTTTTATCGGGATCAGCTTTGTATATGATCTTGTATCCCTCAGCAGAACAGTACACGGAATTTTCTCCGCAGTAATCAGCAATACACCCGAACGCGAACCTCAACTGATCTTGTACGTCCGTAGACAATCGCTGTAATTGGGTTGCGCTCTCCTGCGTGAGACAGACTCTGCGCTTCCACTTTGATGACGCCTCTACTGGAATTCTTACATGTTCCGCCATTTATTAAACTCATTGCTTACCCTATCTTCCAACTCTCAAACATCTTTTGCAATAGGCTCGATTGGGTGATACCGCCCATCGCTGCTGCCACCTTGAAGTCTCTTTTAAATTCAGTCATTGACAATGCACTCAATTAACACATATATTAGTATACACATATACACATGTGTATAACAGTATAAGGAATAAAAACACGTGAAGACTATAGCCGTTATCAATCAAAAGGGAGGCGTGGGGAAATCCACTACGTCTCTTTCAATAGGGGCTGGACTTATACTTAAAAGATATAATGTACTTTTCATTGACTTAGACGCGCAGGGGAATCTCTCTCATACAATGGTGGCGAACGATACAGGTTTAAGCTCTATGGATATTATGGTTGGAAACACAACGGCTGAAGAAGCAATACAACACACAGAGCAAGGAAATATTATAGCAAGTTCTCCAGCTTTGGCGGGCGCTGATACAACAATAACCGCTACAGGTAAAGAATACAGACTTAAGGAGGCTCTTTCATTTCTGACTGGAAAATATGATTATGTAATTATCGATACACCGCCCGCTTTGGGAATTCTAACAATAAACGCCCTTACAGCTTGTCATGGCTGTATTATCCCGGCACAAGCGGACATTTACAGCCTGCAGGGTATTTCTCGACTGTACGGAACAATTCAGACAGTGAGAAGATATTGCAACCCGTCTCTGCAGGTAATGGGCATACTCTTAACTCGTTACAACGGACGGGCTGTTATCGGACGTGAAGTCGCCGAAACAATTGAGCAGACAGCGAAACAATTCAATACAAAGTTATATAAGACCAAAATACGCGAATGTACGGCTATCAAGGAGAGCCAAGCGGTAAAGAGCAATATATTCGCCTACGCTCCGAAAAGTAATGCTACAGCGGACTACAGCGCGCTTGTAGAAGAAATTTTAAAGGGAGATCAAGATGATGACAACAAAAGGTAAGAGTTTTAAAGAAAAACTCAATCCAGCTATGCAGTTTATTAGCATTCCGCCAGAAGATTTGAAGCAGGAAGAAGACATAAAAGCTGAATTACCAAGCGGATACAAACACAATCCGCTCTACATCGAAACCAAAAGCCGTCGTGTACAGCTTCTTTTACAACCGAGCTTATACGAAAAAATAAAGGAAAAAGCCGCCTCACACAACAACAGCATCAATGAATATATACATTCTCTTTTGGAGAATACGCTTAACGCAAAAGGGCTAACATGAAATGCAAGTCACCGAAGTTTATCCAGCTATTGCCTCGTACGTCACCACGACCAACCAAAGCATTATTTGCGCATAACATAAACAGTCTGAAGCCCATCAAGCGCAGATCTGCCAGCAAAATACTGGACAAGCAAAACGTATTTCAACGGGTGAAGAGTTACCTGCGATCATTGTTTGGTGTTGGCGAATAATCATCCCTTTATCGTTAATGCTCAAATAATGATATTTTCCCTTTCATATCATTTATTAAATCTTCATTATCCTTATTTTTATTAATAAAATACTGCCACATTAAATCAAAGTGCTTCTTTGCTTCATCGTCTGCCTCTTTTTGAAAGACACGCAAATCTTTTAACGATTTACCGCTCGCCCAACCACCAAATTCTAAAAATTCCCCTTCAGAATTCATAACCTCATTAAAATGTAACAAACCAATAAATATATTGCTAACTTCTTCGTAATTACCAGCATCAATAAGGTTTTTTCCCAATATGTGTAGGTTGCATATTACGCTCTGCATTTTTTCCATATTTAATTTTCCAAATGCCTTTTCTCTGTCTTCTCTAAAAGATAGACCTATCACCGCATCATACTTACTAATTGACGGCCTTAATGTTAATATTTTTTGCCAAACAGATGAGCTGAAACGGAGATCTTGCTGATACTCCATGCAAAAAGCAAACCCACAATATATTAACAATAAAAATAAAATTTTTTTCATAATATTATTTCCTTTTATACAGTTTAATGAGAATTACGATATACTTACTCCGCTTTATATAAAGCAAATTAATAACTATAATATAATAAACACCATATCTAAGCTAAATAATTAAAAAACGGCATCGTAGAAAAAATTTTATATAGACCTCCCGAAAGCTTTAAGAATATTTTTATACTTTGTATTTCTCTATACTGCCTTGGCGCCATCGCAGCAGCAGCTGTTTGACCAGCTTGAGGAGCAGTATTAAAAAGATCCTCTGCATCAACAGCACGCCTTCTACCATGAGCCTCATGAAAAAATTGATGAGCATACACATCTGTCGACTTTAAGGATCCAAAAGTTGAGGCTCTCTTATAACAAGATAGATAATCCTCTGAAAAAAAAGGAATAGTAATAGTGATCTTGTCGTCACCTGCACTTACAACTCTAATTAATTCTATATCAGTTTCATCCTCAATTATTTGCCAAATCCCATGGAATATCAGTACATGAGATAATTTAGCAATATATCGATCATGTATACCCCCTATGTAAGTTGACACCCATTTACCTGTGTGCTCATTACCGTTAGGTATAACTATATGTGATGTCTTAATATGTTCAGCTAATGTTTGTGTTGGATTCGCATAAAGAGCTCCGCCTGCCTGATGATATCTTTCTAACATACTTAATTCTTTTAAAACGCTAGTAATAAATCGCGCTCCGTTACCTGCATCTGGAGCAACACTTCGTATTTGATAGTCGTTTTCACCTGCAACATGAGCGTCACCTAAAACACCACGCACATGTCCTAACAGTTTTCTTACATCTCCAAGAACAACATTTACCATTATATATCTCCTTCTATTACACATTGTTATAAGTTAGTTTTTTAATGGATTGCTGGGTTTTATCTGTACTTGAAAACAAACTATCAATATTGGTTTAATTGAAATTGTTTCAATGTTTTTGACAAAATGAGGACGAAACTAAGAACTATTAGATTTTACTTGAATATTTCAAGCATCCGATTCAAGCGTCACTCACGCTAATATCAACGTTCCATTACAAAACTATTACTTAAATAAAATGATAACGCGATATATTCTTGCATGTCTATACCATCGCATTTTTTTCTCCGATGTTTTTTTGAGAATATCGTAACTACATCCGCAAGTGCGCATCAGTGCGCAGTTCGCAATACTCACTCTAGTATCTTAAAAAGTCTTTTCAATTATTTTGTTAAATCCATAAGGATATCGTGATTGTGACGATAAAGTGATTAGGGCGCGTAAGTGCGCTGTTGCTAATTAGGGTATTAGGGAAAATCGTGCGTAAATATACGCTAAGGAATTTTATTTGATCAAGCTCTTATCTAGGATGTATTCGCCGTATAAGATGACATTATCCCAGCCTATTGGGCTGATATTAGGTAGCAT
>Ga0209737_10002063_pt1 | contig 14128 bp, 1 predicted proteins | sample TergutCu122P3_FD_187284 | JGI IMG/M metagenome (GOLD analysis project Ga0209737, IMG submission 187284) | Cubitermes ugandensis P3 segment gut microbial communities from Kakamega Forest, Kenya - Cu122 P3 (SPAdes) (version 2) | ecosystem: Host-associated > Arthropoda: Insects > Digestive system >...
CCCCAAAACCCCAAAACCCCAAAACCCCAAAACCCCTGTATTGAACAATAAGTGAGATGAGTAACGCATAAGGATATCATAAGATAAACGAAAAGGCAATGAAGTATCTAGAGTAGAGTTCCTAACTGTCATTCCTTAAATCTTCTAAATGTTGCTTTAAGAGTATTATATGTTCCTGTTCTATTTTTGCATATGATAAAATGGATTATCGGGTGGGAATACGGCGAGTAGTAAGGAGTAATGTGGTTGGTATTTGAGAGCCATGCATATATATATCGTTAATGGCAAAAAGAATAATTATTAAATGTATAGCACACCAGAGATTTTGCTTTCAGAGAAGTTACAAAAATTCTTTAATAAGAGCAAGGAAAAAGTTGACAGGGGTTTAGATTCAGGAAAGTAAGTCTCTTTCTTTAAGCTTCTTAGGAAAATAGTCGAGTCCTTCTTCAACGATAAAGACTGCAAGTTTATAACAATTGCTGGTGGCGGTGAAGGAATTCAGGTTTTGGGAGGAGTGCCTAATTCATCAGCTGTAGGGCGTAAGGCAATCGTTGCTATTAAGATCCACAAGATTGTCCGCATCACAGAAGAAAATTTCAACAACGAAGTTGCTTTCATAGAAATTTACAAGAACCCTCTTGAATGCCTTTCAAACGTTGCCCAAGAAGGATTTTTCCCTGTGCTTAGTAGCCAAGAGAATCAATCTAATTGGTCAGAGATGGTGTCAAAGGATTTACTAGAAAACTTGAATGGATTCCTATCAGAGCTTTACATGGTGATAGGAGAAGTGAATGGTAGAACACAGCTACCATTACCTATCCAAGATGATACACTTCAAGCTATGAACAATAAGGAAAGAGCTCACATATTAGAAACTGCTATAATCACTTGGCAAAAGCAGATCAAAACTGTTCTTAGTCAAGATCCTGAATCTTTGCTTAAACAAGGACAAGACCCTAACCCAATGAAGGAGATAGAATTTTGGCAGAACAAATCAAGGAACTTACACCATATCCTAAACCAGATTAATTCGGAGAGAATTCTAAAATATCTTAAGGACTTGGAAAGATCAAAGAGTGCTTATTCAAAGAACTTTAATGAGCTAAAGAAAGAGATTATGAAGGCTTATAAAGAAGCTGATAGTAATTATACTTACCTTTTAACAATTTCTGGATTATTCGAAGATCTTGTAGGTGATTTCATTGAGTTCCCTAGACTTCCTGAACTCTTCCAGCCTATAATGCATATGATCCATCTAATCTGGGATCACAGCTCACACTATAATACTACTCCCAGACTTGTTGTTCTTATCCGCGAAATCTGCAATGCTATCATTAGTAGAGCCAGGAGGTTCATTGATGGTGCATCACTCTTTGCAATGGTAACAGATGAAAATAATGAAGAAGCATTGACAAAGCTAACAATAGCCTATGAAGTCTGCACTAAATTCAAGTCTGCCTATTATGAATACAAATCCAAAGTTAAAATCCCCTGGAGTGTTACTGCCAATGCCGTCTTCTACAAACTTGACAGCTTCATGGATAGGTGCCAAGACTTAATGCAATTCGTATCAACCACTATCCAGTTCATCAAGTTAAGTAAGATAGAATTAGGAGGCACTAAAGGTAATGCATTGTCATTATCTTTAAACCAAGTGTATGAAGAGTTTAAAGAAGTGGTGGAAGAGTTTAAGAAGGTGAACTTTGATGTTTTGGATACGTCGATAGAAGAGTTTGATGAAGAGTTCTTGAAGTTCAGGACGCGTATGAAAGAGTTGGAGAGGCGGGTAGGTGCGATATTGAATCAAAGCTTTGAAGATTTGGATACGATATTGGGTAAGCTTAAGCTTCTCGAAAGTTTTGAAGGATTACTCAGCAGACAAATACTTCATGATGAGCTCGAAAAGAAATACATCGTTCTCCTTGACATGTTCAAAACAGACTTAATAAAAGTCCAAGCCTTGTTCTTGAATGGGAAGAAGGCAATAGAGGAAGGGGATCCACAGAGTCCAATACCAACAGGAATGCCACCAGTAGCAGGCACATTAAACTGGGTACGTGGACTAGAAGAAAGAATCAGAGAACCCATGGAAAAACTAAGCAACTCCAATCAATCCATCCAAGAACGAGAAGAATACAAAGACGTCATCAAACTTTACATCTCCATCATGAAAGCTCTTAAAGAATATGAAGCATTCAAAATTACTGAGTGGGAAGCCACAGTCGACGCTAGCTCTGAAGCTAAATTATTGCTTCCTGTTTTAAAGAAGAACCCTGATCGAATAACAATGATGGTTAACTTTGACCAAGCTTTAGTTGATTTATTAAGAGAAGTAAAGTACTTGTTATTGCTTGATAAAGATGTACCAGAAAAGGCGAAAGAGGTTTTTGGAAAGGTGGATACGTATCGACAGCAAACTTGTCAGCTAGAATATATAGTTGACATTAATAATGAGATACTGACTACATTACATCCAGTACAAGCTCCTTTGTTCAAAGACAGAATAGAGAGAATGGGAGAACAACTGAATGAAGGTACAGATAAATATCAATGGGTATCCGAGAAGCTCCCAGAGTTTATCACCATAAGCAAGCATGAAGTAACCGAAGTTAACAAATTGGTCTTACAAATGAAAAATGCTGAACTCAAAATAAAGCAAGCAATGATGAAATGGAATAAGCCTATGATGGAGAAGAAGAACAAGCCACAAAGTCCATATGAGTTATATGAAGGATTTAGTGCTAATTTTGATTCTGATCTTGCTGTAAGAATAAAAGAAACGGCCAAGGACATTAGTGCTACAATAAGTGGACTAGGTGACACGCTCAAAGTACAAAAAACGAGTCCAGAGTGGCAAGAATACGAAAGCTATATCAACTGCAATATAATAAACGATATAGTAGAAGCAGTAAAGAAATCACTTGAGTTCCTTAAGAATGTTACTTCATATCAGAAGGCAGATCCAATATTTGAGATAAACCTTTTACTTGATGAAATAGAGAAGTGTTTGGCATTTAGTCCTCCATTGATTGATACAAAGATCCCAAAGGGAAATGATAAGGTGGATCCAAGAGATAGATCAGTACGTGATATAATCTTCAGCTTGATCGCTACCTTCATGCAACTTGCTGCTTACTTCATTCGTCTCGATGGTAAAAAGACTGGTGATTTCCTTAAGGAGATAACAGATGATTTTGAGGTGTCAGGAATGGTGACATGTATAACCAACAATATATTCAGTTTGGAATCAGCTGTGGCTAAGTATTCAACAAAGTTTGATGAATTCCAATTCTTATGGGCAGAAGATCTTGATGCAACTTTCCAAAACTTCCTTGAAACTTCAACAGAGAAAGTGGAAGAAACAGTAGAAGAAGAAGATGAAGAAGCAGAAGAAAGACAAAAGATTCTTAACCGTACGATATTTAAAGGAGTGGCTACATCTCTTCCTCCACTTCCATTCTTTGATGCAGAGATTGCACGTTTGACAGCAGTAGAAGGAAGGATTGGAGAGATAAGTGATCACATTGATATTAACTGGATACGCATTAAGTCTGATAGACTTAGAGTGAGCTTGCTTGAACAGATAAGAAGGTGGATAGATAAGTATAGTTCATATTTATATAAGGATTTGATGCAGAAGCTGGCAAATATGCAAGAATTCACAAAAGCAGTAGAAGAAGGAATTAAGGAGATACCTGAAGCTACTGATACTCCGCAGCAGAAAGAACAACTCGATAAGGTTATGAACTTATTGAGAGACATGAAAGAAGTGTATGAGATGTCACGAAAGCAAAATCAGAACAAGCAGACAATGATAGACTTACTGAGAGAAACAGTTCAAGTACTAAAGAAACATGGAATAGTTATTGATGAACAAGTAATCGATCAAATAGAAAACGCTAAGAGTTCACTAAAAGACATCAATACCAAGAGTTCTGAGGCACGTGAACTAATTAACCCACTACAAACCAAAGAAACAGAAAACATTAAAGCAGAAGCTAAGATATTCTCTAAATCCGTTGATGATTTCTTAGGAGAGTTTAAAGCTAATTTGCCATATGATACAACTGAAGCTACTCCAGAGATCGTTAATAAGTCTTATGAATTGATAGAGGATTACTTTGATAGGATTGGAACTTTTGAAGAGGAGGCTAAGAAGCTTAAGGCTAAAGAAGCCTTGTTTGGATTACAGAGAACTGACTTTAAGAAGCTTAAAGAGTATAAGAATGAGTTGAAGTTATTGAAGTATATGTGGGATATGATAGCTTATGTTGAGGGATTGTTTGAGGATTGGAAAATTATGCCCTGGAAAGAGATTAAGAGCACTGAAGATATGATCCAAGAACTCAAAACCATTAAGGAGAAGGTAATGATTCAAACACATCCAAAGAACAAGCTAATAAGAAGGTGGGGAGCATTCATAGGTCTTGAAGAGAGAATAAAACAAATGTATATCGTTCTACAGCAGGTCGATAGACTTCACGCTGATTGCATTAAGCAACGTCATTGGAACCAACTCATGAAAATCATCAAACAAGAAATCAATATAGGAAACCCTAATTTCTGCTTAAATGATCTTATACAATTAAAGCTATTTGATTTCCAAGATGATGTGAATGAACTTTATGCATTGGCTACAAAGGAAGCACAGATGGAGAAACAGCTAGTACAGATTGAAGGCTTTTGGGAGAAGACAGAGTTCATTCTTGAGGTAAAGAAGGGAACAGAGACTGCTTTGCTTGTGAAGCTAGATGATATTATAACAAGGATTGAAGATGATGCACAGAAGTTGAGTAATATGTTATCTCAGAGGAAGTACGTGAAGTACTTTGAAGAACGTGTATTGAAACTACAAGAAAACAACAAGCAAATGAACTCTGTCATTGAGTGGTGGATCAAAGTACAAAGGAAGTGGGAAGGTTTAGACCCTATCTTCACTAAGGATGATATTAGAGGACCTTTGCCTGATGCTACTAAAAAGTTCGAAGCAAATAGTGAACAGTTCAAGAAAACAATGAGAGAAACTCAAGAAAATCCAAAGGTGATACAGGCATGTTTAATACAAGGAAGAGAAGAGATGTTTGAGGAGATGTACAATGAAATGGAAGATTGTAACAAGAGTCTTAAAGAATACATTGAATCTAAACGTAAGATCTTCCCTCGTTTCTATTTCTTATCACCAGAACAAATTACAGATATTTTGGCACATGCTACTGATCCCAGATCTGTTACTATACACATCAGTTCTTGCTTTGAAGGTATTAAGACACTGAACTTTGTACCACCTACTGATCCTGAGGTTACCATTCCTAAGTCTTGTGATGCTATGGAAAGCCGACACGATCCTGAAGTCATCAAATTCCATGAACTCTTTGACTGTACAGGAGCAGTGGAAGTTTGGTTGAAGCGTTTGGAAGAACATATGCAGAAGACAATAAAGCATATTTTGAAGATAGCTAAGGCTGGTGCTGATACTTGGGAAAGTTCTCCTGAACACACTCGTGAAAAGTGGATTGAAGAATCTCCTTCGCAAATTGCCTTATTGGGATCGCAAATAATTTGGACAGAGGAAGTGAGAAATGCTATAAGAAACTATTCTGAGAGTGGTTCAGAAAGTGCTCTAAAAGAATGTCTCGATGTTGTAAAGGCAAGAATCGGAAAACTCATTGAAAGAGTACGTGAATTAACTTTATCAAGAAACTTCAGAAGTAAAATTATGATTGTTATTACAAATGATGTGCATGGCCGTGATATCATTGAGAAACTTCTTATCAACCGTATTAGTGATGAAACTAGTTTTGCTTGGCAAAGTCAATTAAAGTTCGACTGGAAAGATCCTGACTGCGCAATCTCTATCGCTGGGTGGAATACAGGTTACGGCTATGAATACGTAGGCAATATTATTAGATTGGTTATCACTCCTTTAACAGATCGTTGTTATATTACATTGACTCAAGCACTTAAACTTGACATGGGAGCAGCACCCGCAGGACCAGCAGGAACAGGAAAAACAGAGACAGTGAAAGATTTAGGAAGAGCGTTAGGGTTGATGGTGCAGGTTTATAATTGCTCAGAAGAAATGACAAAAGACTCAATGGAAATGGTGTTCTTAGGACTTATACAAAGTGGATGTTGGGGATGCTTTGATGAGTTTAATAGAATTGCAGTAGAAGTGCTTTCAGTTATAGCAACACAAGTAGATACAATGCAGAGAGCATTGAAAGTTTATAGAACAGATAAGTCTAAGACTAAGTTTGAGTTTACTCCAGGAAAGTCTATCACTCTAGGACCCACTGTTGGTATCTTTATTACCATGAATCCTGGATATGCTGGACGTACTGAACTTCCTGACAACCTTAAAGTTCTCTTCCGTAGTTGCGCTATGGTTGTACCAGACTTTGCTCTAATTTGCGAAAACATGTTGATGTCTGAAGGATTCAAGGAAGCTAACAGTCTCTCTCGTAAGTTTACTCAGCTCTATGCTTTGAACAAGGACTTGCTATCTAAACAAACTCACTACGATTGGGGAATGCGTGCAATAAAGGCTGTGTTGCGTATGTCAGGTAAGCTTAAACGTGAGGAACCTAATTTGGATGAAGACAGCTTGCTAATGCGTGCTCTACGTGACTTCAACAAACCAAAGATTATTACCATCGATTGGCCTATCATCAGTCGTGTTATTGAAGATCTATTCCCTACTGCTAAGGCTGAGGCTAAGAAAGACCCACAACTCGAAGCTGCTGTTAAAGTTGATTCAAAGAAGAGTGGATTACAAGATGAAGATGGATTTGTTCTTAAGTGTATTCAATTAGCAGAGACAATAGAAGTACGTCATTGCTGCTTTATTATTGGACCAGCAGGTTCTGGTAAGACAGAAACTTGGAGAGTACTTTCGAGGGCAATGACTAGTATTGGACAAGAAACAGTATATGAGATAATAAATCCTAAAGCATTTACTAGTAGAGAACTTTATGGAAGTTATACAAAGGCAGGAGATTGGAAAGATGGTGTGATTTCTTCAGTGATGAGAAGAATGTCAAAGAACTTAGAGCCATATACAAAAGATTCAATTAAGTTTAAGTGGATGGTGCTTGATGGAGATGTGGATCCAGATTGGATAGAGTCAATGAACTCAGTGATGGATGATAGTAAGATATTGACATTGGTTAGTCAGGATCGTATAGAGTTTACTTCATCGATGCGTATGTTGATAGAAATTGGACATTTGAGAACAGCTACTCCTGCCACTGCTTCAAGAGGTGGTGTATTGTTTGTGAATGAAACTGATATTGGATTCAAGCCTTTCTGGGATACTTGGCTTGATAACTTTACTCGTGAATCCAACAACGATATTGCTCGTGGTGTTTTCTATTTTGCTTATAATCAATACTTGAGTGAAGGAAATTGGGAGGAGATTCGTGCTTATAATCCAGTAGCAGTTATTGTACCTTTGGCTTGTGTACAGAACTTATGCAAACTCCTTAGAGAATTCTACTTTACTTACAAGGAAGCCAAAGAGAAGCAGAAGAAGGTGTCAGATTACTTTGCTTCTATTCGTGGAACACCTAAAGAGGATGAGATTAAGATAATATTTGAGGCATTCTTCATCTATGGTATGATGTGGGCTGTTGGTGGCTGCTTAACTGATGACAGAAGACCATTCAGCCAAATGATCAAGCGACTTTCTAAGGTTCGTTTCCCTGAGACAGGATCATGTTTCGATTACTACTTCGAACCAGACAATTGTGAATGGGTACATTGGAATAACCGAGTACCACAATTCGTTGAACCACAGCCAGACGAACTCTTCCAGAATGTCCGAGTACCTACTATGGAAACCACAAGACAAGGCTACATCCTCGAATGCATGATGAAACAAGAGCGTGCAGTGCTATTTGTTGGTCCTTCAGGAACAGCGAAGACAACTCAAGTAAAGCAATTCTTAGCTGGAGTGAATAAAGAGTCATACAAATACTTTACAATGAACTTTAACAGTTACTCAGATCCAATCAGTGTGCAGAAGGTGATGCATGATCAGGTAGGAAAGAGGTTTGGACGACGCTATGGTCCTCCAATGAATTCTCATATGGTTTATTTCATAGATGATCTTAATATGCCTAGACTTGATAAGTATGGATATCAAGGACCTATTGCTTTACTTCGTCAGCTTATTGATCATAGACAATGGTATGACAGAGCTAACGTTGAAGACAGATTCACATATGAGGATCTATTGTTTGTATCAGCAATGAATCAGAAGGCAGGGTCATTTACTATAGATCCAAGACTACAAAGACATTTCGCTGTGATGGCTTGTGCTATTCCAGAAAAAGAAGTACTCGAATACATTGTCAAAAAAATGACTAATGGCATATTTGCATCATACGACTTCACACTCAAACCCTTCTGTGACAAATTCCCGAAAATATCTGTTGAACTCTTTACATCAATATACAATGATCCTAAGTTTAAGCCATCTGCTGTAAAGTTCCATTACACATTCAATTTAAGAGATTTAATGAAGCTAATACAAGTACTATCAACTCTTGTACCACAACAATATAGAGGAGCACCTGCACAGATAGTAAAATTCTGGATTCACGAGAATTTGAGGAACTTCCAAGACCGTATGGCAGATCCAAAGGATATTGATGAGATGAGAAATAGAGTGATGGCATTTGCTAGAATGTTTGAGACAGATATGAATGAAGCAACAGCGTATCCAATATTGTTTACGTCGTTCATTTCTACCTTGAGCAGTCAGGATAAGAGCTATTCCCCGTTGCGTGATATGGCGACTTTGAAGAATGCTATAAATGATGTTATGGAACGTTACAACAGTAGTGGAAATGAATCAATGAACTTAGTGCTATTTGATCAGGCCTTAGAGCACGTTTGCAGAATTACCAGAATAATAGATCAGCCAATGGGACATGCATTGTTGATAGGAGTAGGAGGTTCAGGTAAGCAGAGTTTATCACGAGTGGCATCTTTTATATTAGAGTATATGCCATTTACAATTACTTTGACTAGTGGATACGATATTAGTAAACTCAAAGCTGATCTCCAAACCTTGTACAGAATGGCTACTGTTAAACCAGGCAAAACTCAAGTACTACTACTCACTGACTCACAAATACCTGAAGAAGAGTTCTTAGTTTATATCAACGATATGTTATCAAATGGCTTTGTTCCTGATTTGTTTAACAAACAAGAAATGGATCAAGTTGTTGGTGCCTTAAGAAATGAAGCCAAGTCATATGGATATAGTGATAATGAAATACCAGCATACTTTATTGAGAAGTCACAGAGGAATATTCATATAATCTTATGCTTCTCACCTAAAGGACCTAAGTTTAAACAAAGAGCAAGAGAATTCCCAGGAGTTATTAGTTGCACTTCTATGGATTGGTTCCATGATTGGCCAAAAGAAGCTCTAGTAGATGTTGGTAAGAGCTTCTTACAGAACTTACAGTTATCACCAGAATTGAAAGATTCTATAGCAGAACACATTGCTGAAGTTCATTCTTCTGTTGAAACACAAAATGAAAGGTATAAGAGGGAAGAAAGAAGAATCAATTATACAACACCAAAGATTTTCTTAGGACTTATTGATTTGTATCAAACATTGTTGACTAAGAATACGACACAGGCATCGAAGAGAATAGGTGATTTAGGTCGTGGGTTGGAGACTATGGATCTTACTAAGACGAAAGTAGAAGGATTACAGAAGGATTTGGATGTAGCTAGAGAGAAGTTGGCTGAAGAACAAAGTAAAACAAATGTATTGGTTGATGATGTGTCCAAGAAGAATGCTATTGCTGCAGAAGAAAATAAGCTAGCAAAAGAAGATGAGAGAGTTGCTAATGAAAAGCAAATTGAAGCTGAGGCCTTATCCAAAGAAGCAAATGAGCAGTTGGCGAAAGCCAAACCATTGGTAGACAAAGCTAGGGCAGCAGCCAAGAACTTGAATCAGAAATCAATTGGTGAGATGAAGGCATTTCCACAACCTCCTAAGGGTGTATCTATGGCAGGTGAATGTATTTATTTACTGCTAAAAAGAAAGAGTCCTAAAGATTGGAATGACATTAAGAACGCTTTGAACATGCCTAAGCAGATTATAGATCAAGCTTTGAACTATGATGGAGAAAAGATTGAAGAGAATTTAGTGGAAAAGACAAGATCAGTTTATCAAGGAGATGATGCAAACTTTATAACTTCTGCTAAGAATGGATGTGCAGCAGCAGGAGATATTGCAGTATGGGTGACTAATATGTTGAATTATAATAAAGTTTATAAGGAGATTAAGCCACTTATGGATAAGCAAGCAGAAGCACAGGCTACTTTTGAAACTGCAAAGGCTGCTGTTGATGCTTCACAGAAGAGAGTGGCTGCTGCTATGGAACAAGTTGCTAAACTTTCTGCTGATCTCGATAAATGTTTGGAGAGTAAGAAGAAGCTTGAGGATAATGCAGCAGCTTTAGAAAGCAAACAACAACTAGCCTTAAGATTGATCAATGGATTAGCAGATGAGAATGTAAGATGGGCTAATAGCATTACAGAGCTCAACGAAAAGCTTAATACATATATTGGAGATTCATTATTGGCTGCAGCATTTATTTCTTATATCGGCGCATTCTCATACACCTTCAGACAGTACTTATGGCAGGAGATTTGGCTTCAAGATATGTCCAGGAAAGGGATTCCTATGAGTCCTAGTGTTGAACCTCTCTACATCATTGTGAGTGAAGCAGATATAGCAAAATGGAAGAATCAGAAATTGCCATCAGATCAAGTTTCATTTGAGAATGCTGCGATATTAACTTCATGTACAAGATGGCCATTAATTATTGATCCACAGAAACAAGGAATCGAGTGGCTAATCAACAAGGCTGAGGATGAAAAGTATGAGATGCCAAGGATACAAGTACCAGGAACTAGGAACTGGAATAAGGAGATAGTAAGATGTGTAAGAGACGGTATTACTTTGATGATTGAAAACGCAGGTGATGAATTTGCTCCAGCACTAGATTCAGTGTTAGCTAAGAGGTATATTCAATCAGGAAAGAGATTTGTATTGAAGTTTGATGATGAAGATATAGATGTAAGTCCTGACTTTAGATTATACATTCAGACCAAACTTTCTAATCCACATTACAGACCTGAAATCACTGCTCAATGCACAATCATCAACTTCATTGTCACAGAGAAAGGATTGGAAGATCAGATGCTTGCTACTGTGGTGGAGATAGAGAACAGTGAGATGGAAGCAAGTAGAGATGCACTTGTAAAGAAGCAGAATGAAAGCAAATGGAAACTACAAGAACTAGAAAAGGATCTCCTACAGAAACTATCCGAAGCTGATCCTGATACTATTTTGGATAACAAAGATCTAGTAGAAAGCTTAGAAAAAACTAAGAAGACAGCAACTGATATAGCAGAACAACAAGAAACCTCAAAGAAAATAGAAGAAGACATTAACAAGAAACGTGAACTTTATAGAAGAGTAGCAGCTGAAGGGTCAACATTGTTCTTCCTTTTGATGCAGTTAGCTTTTGTGAATAGAATGTATCAGTATTCACTTGATTCGTTCTATAAATTCTTTAAGTATGCTATCAATCGTACTAGACCTTCACATGATATAGAGACACATATTATTAACTTACGAAATAAGATTCGTTACAAGATTTATCAATGGGTAAGACGTGGACTCTTTGAAAGACACAGACAGATTTTCCTCACACAAATCACTCTCAGATTGATGCAAAAAGGAGTCCTCAATGAACCGTATAAGGCAAAGGAAGCAGATTTCTTGCTGAAGGCACAGCCAAAGACGGATGGACCTAAACACCCTGATTGGATGCAAGAGAAGCACTGGCAACTCTGTGTCGCACTAAGTACCCTTGAAGGCTTCGAAAACTTTATCACTGAAGTCGAAAAGAATGGAATAAGGTTCAAGGAGTGGTATAATGATTTGACACCTGAGACAACACCATTGCCGTCAGAATGGAAGAGAGCACCGCTATTCCATATGTTGCTTATCCTAAGATGTATGAGAAGAGACAGAATTGCTATGGGTCTTAACAGATTAGTTAATCAAGCATTACCCAATGGTGAAAAATTCATAGCGCCAGAAACCTCATACACTGAAATCATGAACAAGAGCTATAAGATGTCAAGTCCACATACACCTTTCTTCTATATCTTGTCTCCAGGATCTGCACCAAAGAAGATTGTAGAAGATCTAGTTGCAGCACAGCATCCTAAAGAGTTTAAGTCACTTTCTATGGGACAAGGTATGGATAAGGATGCTGAAGAGTATCTTGCTAGAGGACACAAGGAAGGTATTTGGGTTTTCTTAGAGAATTGCCATCTGATGCCTAAGTGGCTACCAAAGCTTGAGCAGATATTAGATAACTATGCACTCGAAGGTGGACATGATAACTTCAGATTGTTCTTATCTGGTGAACCCTCAGTAAGGATTCCCATTGGATTGTTGGAGAGATGTATTAAGTTGACATTTGAACCACCACAAGAACTAAAATCAAATGTTCAATTGGCCTTCAAGAGCTTTACTAAGGAAGAATTCGAAAACAAATCAGAGAAATACCGCTGTGTTTTATTCGCACTTTGCTTCTTCCACGGATTGGTTGTTGTTAGAAAGAGATTCGGCTCCACTGGCTGGAACGGCAATTATCCCTTCAACCTTCAAGATCTAAGAGACAGTGCTAAAGTAATGGAAACTTATCTTGAAGGCAGCAAAGTGCCTTGGGACGATATGAAGTACATTATTGGAGAAATCATGTACGGTGGACACATTACTGATGATTGGGATAGAAGACTATGCAAAGCTTACCTTGACTTTTTAATGAGAGAGGATTTGTTTGATGAAATGGATATGGTACCATACCCAGCAAAGAATAGCACAGTGAGCTTTAAATGTCCTAAAGTACCAAACTATGATTCATACTTTGAGCACATTAATCTCTTGCCAGAGACTCCATTGGTGTTTGGTATGCATCCTAATGCAGAGCTTAATTTCCGTGAAGATCAAGCTGATGCTTTGTTCAGTACTTTGCAGGATCTACAGCCTAAGGATACTAAAGCAGCTGGTGAAGAAGGCTCAGCACAGCAAGAGAAGTTCAAAGATATCAAGGATATGATTGAGAAGTTCGATAGTCAGAGAATTCCATCAGATCTACTCAAAGGCGATGAGAATAGGACACCATTCCAGAACGTCTTCATGCAAGAGTCTGATAGAACTAATGCACTTCTTACTGATATATTAAACTCGATGAACGACTTAGAGCTAGCCATGAGCGGACAGCTAACTATGACTGAAATGCTTGACAACCTACAAGATTGTCTATTGTTATATCGTGTCCCAGAGCAATGGCAAAAATATGAAAGTATAAGAACATTGTTACCTTGGATTACTAATCTTTCATACAGAATTGAACAACTCAATCACTGGAAGGACAATCCTGCAGTAGCACCAAAGATCTTATACTTAAACTACTTGTTCAACCCACAAGCATTCCTTACAGCTATTAAACAGACAGAAGCACAACGAAGCAAGGTAGAATTGAACAAGCTTTACATTCAAACTGAGATCACAGGGAAGAGACCAGAGAATGTAGAAAGCGGACTGGATCAGAGTATGAAGAAGGCAGCAATTGGTGTAAATGTCTATGGAATGTTTTTGGAAGGATGCAAGATTGATCTTAACTCGAAGTTCCTTGATGAGAGTGAGCCAAAGAAATTGCTTACGGAGCTTCCAGTAGTAATTTGTAGAGCAGCTCCAGTGCCACCAGAAGGAAAGGAAGATAAGAGCTATTATATTTGTCCTGTGTATAAGACAAAGAAGCGTGGAGCTGTTACTTATGTGTTTTCTGCTCAGTTAAAGACTAAAGATCCTCCACAGAAATGGACTTTAGCTGGTGCCGCTATCATTCTCGATGCTGAAGATGATCTAAGCAAGCCGTTCTTCGGAAAATAAGTACATAAGCTTAATACCATATAGAGCCCCACAATATTTGTCGTATATATATATTATGATTCTATAGTACATCTCACATACCTATACTTTTTAGGGGTTTTGGGGTTTTGGGGTTTTGGGGTTTTGGGG
>Ga0209737_10002065_pt1 | contig 14124 bp, 14 predicted proteins | sample TergutCu122P3_FD_187284 | JGI IMG/M metagenome (GOLD analysis project Ga0209737, IMG submission 187284) | Cubitermes ugandensis P3 segment gut microbial communities from Kakamega Forest, Kenya - Cu122 P3 (SPAdes) (version 2) | ecosystem: Host-associated > Arthropoda: Insects > Digestive system...
CTGCTACCGCAATGCAGCCGCTGCCTGTGCCTAAGTCGAGCACCACCGGCGCGGCGAAAGTCCTCAGTTCTTCCACTGCCCAACGCACCAATTCTTCGGTTTCGGGGCGGGGAATCAACACCTGTTCGTTGACTTCAAATGTCAAGCCGCAAAATTCCGTTTTTCCGGTTACATACTGCAAGGGGCGACCGGCAGATAGTTGGTCTATAGATTCAGTTAGCAGTAGGCAGTCAGCAGTAGGCAGTTCTTGGTGGGAGTCAGCGTATATTTGGGCTGTGGATAAACCTGTGCAGTGTTGCAGGAGTATGCGCACCATGGCGTTAATTTCCTGTTCGGGATATAAATGTTGACAATGTTGTCTTGCAATACGGAATATGTCGTTAATGGTCATCGGCGCGCCAAAATATCTTCCAAAAGCAAGGTAAAGGCTTCGGACAACGAAATTTCAACCGCCTGCAACTGTTGCGGCACAATGCTTTGCTCGCTCATACCCGGAACGGTATTAATTTCGAGAAAATAAATCTCATCGTTACGCACGATATAATCAATGCGCACAATTCCTGCACAACCTAAGCGGTCGTATATCAACGAAGATAAGTTGCTCATTCTATCCGCCAACTCCACAGGAATATCGGCAGGCGTAATTTCTTGGCTCTTCCCCATGTATTTAGCCTCGTAGTCGAAAAAATCGTTTTCCGAAATAATTTCCGTAATCGGCAAGTCTATATTTTGCTGGGCGGTTTTGAATACGCCCTGCTGCAGCTCACGCCCGACAATACATTCCTCAATTAATACAGCATCGCTTTCAGAAAAAGCAATATCCAAAGCCTTTTTTATTTCTTTTACATCTTTAACTTTCGATACACCATAACTGCTTCCGCTGGCGTTAGGTTTGATAAAGAGAGGCAAGCCCAGGCGGCTCACGATGTCTTCCGAAGTTATTTTATCGCCTTTAGCGATATATATATCTTTGGCTAATTTAATGCCTGCATCGCGCAAAAAACATTTGGTGGCGTACTTGTTAAAGGTCAGGGTTGAAACAAAGGCGTTGCTCGAAGTGTAAGGAATACCCAACATCGTAAAATACGATTGCAACAAGCCGTCTTCGCCCGGCGTACCATGGATAACAATGAAAGCAGCATCGAATTTTACTTTTTTACCTTGAGGCGAGATAAAACTAAAATCCGATTTATCCACTTCCACAGTAGCATTTTCGGGGAATTGCACAGCCCAACTATTACCCATCAGCAGCACTTCGTAAACATTGTAGCGGGTGCTGTCTATATTGGCTGCCACTTGCCTGCCGCTATTCACCGACACTTCAAACTCCGAAGAATTTCCACCATATATTACTGCAATATTTTTTTTCATTGTTCATTATTCATTGTATATGTTTTCCATTTTTCCAATACTTTTGTAAAATCTTCGGGTGGGGCTTGTTCAAAGAGCAATTCTTCATTAGTAGTTGGGTGAACAAAGCCCAATAAGCGTGCATGCAAGGCATGGCGGGGCATGATTGAGAAACAGTTATCAACAAAGCGGCGGTATTTGGAAAAAATCACACCTTTCACAATTTTGCTGCCGCCGTAGCGGTCGTCGTTAAACAAAGGATGTCCGATGGAATCCATGTGTACGCGAATCTGGTGCGTGCGACCTGTTTCGAGGCGGCATTCAATGAGGGTTACATAGCCTAAACGCTCTATCACCTTATAGTGGGTTACAGCTCTCTTTCCTCCTTTTTCTTCGGGAACAACAGTGAAGCACATCCTGTCTTTTGGGTCACGCGCAATAGGTGCATCAACAGTACCCTCTTCTTCCTGCACATTACCCCATGCCAATGCTACATATATTCGCTTAGTAGTATGTTCAAAAAACTGCTGCGCGAGACCTGCGTGTGTTTGTTCATTTTTCGCTACCAATAAAAGTCCGGAAGTATTTTTATCAATTCGGTGGGCTAAAAAAGCTTCTTGCTCAGGCGTATCTTTCAAATAATATTTCAAGGCATTCATCAGTGTACCGGTGTAGTTCCCATGACCCGGGTGTACTACCATTCCTGCCGGCTTATTGATTACCATCAGGTCATCATCTTCATATTTTACATCAAGCGGTATGTTTTCGGGCAGTATTTCATAGTTTCGGCGAGCGAAAGGCAATACAATGCTGATTTCGTCCAAAGGCTTAATCATGTAGTTGGAACGGGCTATCTGCCCATTTACTAAAATATAGTCGGAAGCTGCTGCTTGCTGCACGCGGCTGCGTGAGGTATCTTCGAGGCGCGCTGTTATAAAACGGTCGAGCCGCATAGCGCTTTGCCCCTTGTCCACCGTAAAGCGGTAATGTTCAAAAAGAGGGCGACCATCGCGACTGTCTAATTCTAATTCTTCTTCATCATCAAAATCATCGCCGTTTAACCATCCTTTAGCGCTATTCATCATCGGGCAATTATTATTTTACGGGAAGATTTCACCATATTATTTTCATAAATACGCACGATATACACTCCTGCCGGCAGTTTAGCTACCGAGAAAGTTCCGTCGGGCGTATAAGCCGAATGTACCAAGGTGCCGCGCAGGTTGTACACTTCTATCCTTTGCGTACCCGATGGCGCCGACATTTCCCTTTCGGCTTTGAGGTTGCGTATAGATACCTGATCGTAAGCGGGATTAGGATAGAGCAGATAGTCGTCGTCAGGTCGCACCGGCGTGGGAGGTGGAGGCGGTGGAACAAAGTCGTCGGGGAAGTCTTGCGGGTCGCAGAAAATCGGGCGTATCATGAGTGAGCCGTCATAAATAGACTGACTCCAACCACCGAAAGCATTCAGTGCATAAAAATTTCTATGTCCATTCAAGCGATTGGCATCAAAACCGATATTAAGGAATACTTCTGAAGTTTGTATCCACCCGACATAGAATGCTTGTCCGCGAGCTATAGGCAGCGCATGCCTGAATTTGTAGGCTACAAATTTGTTCATACTATCGCGAATTGCAGGTCGTGACACGTTATGCGAGTATATGAGATTTCCCGGCACGCCGTCATTGTCGTCCCATACAGCTAATCTGAAAGGTTTAAGGTTAGCGCTGTCCTTGGCAAAATTAAAATACATATAGACTCCCCTTAATGAATCGGTACGGTAGGATTGGAATTGCACAGCCACCCTGCCATTTCCGGTGCCGTTGCCGAAAAGTCCGTAGCCGTTTTCAGCAGAGCCGTCGTCATAAGCATAATAATCATGGAAACGTTGGATATAAGTAGTAGTATCGTTACTTCTCAATGCCCTTCTCAGAGGAGTGAGTTCAGCATCGCCTTCTATCACTAAATAGCTGCAAATTTCAAAAGCGGCAGCGTCAGTATCAGCTGAAAAATAATAGGGAGCCTCATGGAAAGTACGTATATGCAATTGACCATCAGAGATATTCTCAGAGCCGAGGGTATGGTTGATCGGAGCCATGCCGGAGCCATAAAGCGGCTTAATGGAAAAACGACGGGAAACATTTCTTGTACCCCAACCCAAGTTGCGATAAGTAAAAGTAATGTCTGTAGTAGCGCCAAAAAGATTGCGTTGTGCCTCGGTCGTGTTCAGATGAGAGGCAGGTACCGATTCATATACTTTTGTCAATGGACCTTGCGGAGCAGCAATTCCCACGTCCAGCAAAAGAGTGTCGTTAACATTGCGCGACTTATCCAAATACAGAAAACTCAGGTGCCATACATCGGCATTATTGGAGCGTCCCGGCGCATCTATGTTCACTGTGAGCGAGACCATATTTACAAAGCGAAATTGAAAACCTGACTGCAACCACTGCGGATTAACTTCCAAGGCAGTATATATAAATTTCGACCTGATATCTTTAAGTTTATGGTTGATCCGAGTATGCTGCTGATCAGGCTGCTGAGCAAACTTAATTTCAGTTACTACAGTATCCACAATATTGGTATAAGCATGCCATACTTTTTCCCAACGATCATCGGAGGGTGAATAAAATTCCAAATAAAACAAGTCATTAGCCTCCGGAATATCAGCCAAGCCCCCTGCCTGGAAGAAAAAGCTCAGCACTACATCATGGGTTCCTGCCAGGTTAATGGGTAAGGAGGTAAGCGTATCGGCAGGCATAGATGTTCCGGTAAGCCAAGGGTACACACGCCCGTTGGTATCTAAGGCATCAAAGGTGGCTATTCCTATGGTAGGCATATTAACAGCATAGTGGTCGTTTACATAAACACCATTGGTAGTCCATAGTTCTGTGTTGGGCCACGGTTTTGTGGGCACAAAGCAATCAACAAAGGGTAGTTCCAAGGGCGGAGCGGTAGCCCTTGTTGCAGGAAGTTTCGGCTGCGGACGGGCAAGGGGGTTTTCAATTAAACCCGTTAATTTTTCCTGAGCCATTCCTGCTTGCAGGGTTAAAATTCCTGCAAGCGCAAAAAAGAGATGTTTTGTTCCATTCATTACTGTGCAAGTTTTGATTCATCAATAGTCAGCCACAGGTCAACCCTGTAGCCCAAAGGAAACACATTCGAAGCAGCAACATCAGGCGATTGCCTGTAAACCTTTGCCAAAAGGCTATCAATATAAGTTTTCACCGTGTGGTCATAGCGTAAATTTCCGGCATTCAATGAGGATTCGGCTAAGCGGTCTTTGGCTTCCACCTCCGTATAACCTATTAACAATGGAACTAAAGTACCTTCTGCGTTGCGGCTTTTACCAACAACCAGCACAATTTGGCTATGAGCCGGTAAAGTAGTTCCGGGAACAATTGTGCGTCCCCCATGGCGTTGTTCCAACACATTATTTGTAGCCATATCATCTACATAATCCAAGCGCCCTACATGCAAACCTGAGGCTACGAGCACGGTCTTTGCCTGCCGTAAGGAATAGCCCACCACATTCGGCATTTCTACCATGCGCGGCTGCGTGGAATTAACCACCAGCAAAATACGGCGCCCCTGTTTCACCTTGGCATTAGCCGGAGGAATTTGCCGGAAAACTGTACCCAAGGGACGGGTAGCTATGTTGACCGAATCGGTAACTTCCAAGACCACTTTGTGCTTGGCGGCTAATTGTTGTGCCTCGGTAATATTCAAACCGATAAAATCAGGTACCGCGTATGCTTGTCCGTGACGAGTGAAAGCCGACAAAAAATAGCTAATCGAAACAATCAATAATACAATTGACAGTGCAGCGAGCAAAAGATTACTCAAGAAAGGACGATTATTATAGAACGTTTTCAACCGTTTCATTATTGACAATAGCTTTTGTTTAACTTACAAAGATAGTAAGAATTAATGATTAATGGTTAATGATTAATGGTTTTTATATTTTTATTTATAACTAATAAGTTAATTTTTAATTATTTATGTATAATTAAGATAATTAAATACATGAAATTCGAAAGATTTTATATTCCCAATAGCTAAAAAAATCATACTTTTGCAGTAAAATACCGTAAAACATCATGAAAATAATTACTTGTATTACCACCTTTCTTCTCTTATCCTTTGCCGGCGGATGTGCACAAGAGAAAGGCTATAACATTGAGGTACACATAACAGGCGCAGAAACGGGTGCTACAATTGACCTCAACCAATATACAGCAACGGCAAGCCTGATTTTAGATTCATTATCGCTAAACAGCAGAAGAAGCGTGCGTTTTACAGGAGAAAACCCATTGCCGCCGGGCATGTACAATATCAGGGTTGCGCAAAATATAAATATTGATTTCTTTATATCAGCCGGTGCGCCGCAGCAGTTCTTCATCTCATTCGACCTGCAAAAAGGCGTCTCGTCGCTTGAAGTAAAAGGCTCGCCGGAAAACGAACTGTTCGCCGAATGCCTGCGCTATACCGACAGCATACAACAACGCGGACAAGCCTTGCAGCAGCAAATACAGCTATTGGGACAAAATAATCCGGATGCAGTAGCGAGCGCCATGGAGCAGATGCAAGAACTCTTTGAAGCAATTAAAGCAAAATGGGCAACGGTACAACTCCTCATGCCGGGCAGTACCTTGGCGCTCTACATCAAATCCATTCAGGAACCTGAGGCTCCGCAACAACCCGATATTCCACTGCTGCTGCTTAACCGCGACTCGCTTATGCAGGCTCACTACGCAAATTATTACAAAGAACATTTTTTCGACAATATTGATTTTTCCGATGAGCGTATTCTTAATATGCCCATATTGGTCAATTTACTTGATATATACACTACGCGCGTGTTGCCGTTCGATAAAAATGTGTTGATGGAACGCTACGATTTTATCATCAACAAAGCCAAAGCCAACCGTCAGGTCTATGAATTTATTGTGCGCAACCGTTACGATTTTTTCCGATCAACAACTCATCCCGATTTGGAACAGGTAGCCGTACATATTGCCGAAAAATATGTGGTAGAAGACTCCTCACAATGGACAGACAAAGCCTTTGTATTCCTTATGGTTGAGAAAGTGCGTATGGCTCATCTGAACCCGATAGGCAGTAAGGCGCCCAATTTGAAATTTCAAGATCCCGCCGGAAATCATATTTCGATTGACGATTTCCAGGCTTCCTATACGGTGCTCTACTTTTACAATCCCGGCTGCGACTTGTGCGCCTTATTAACTCCTGAACTGTGGAAAATTTATCAGAAGTATAGCAAAAAAGGCTTGCAGGTGCTTGCTATTTATGTTGACCTGAATCGCGATGAATGGGTAAGCTATATTACCGAACGTAAATATACCTGGATTAATGCTTGGATTCCTGATGAAAATGGAAAATTATTTGAGACATACGATCTTCACGCTATTCCCTCCATTTACTTGTTGGATAATAAGAAAAACATTATTTTAAAAGATGCTACCATTGAGCAGTTGAGTAAAAAATTGGAAGGGATTATGGTTGGCGATTGATGTACTGCTTAACATAGGGGATTAAAAAATCTTCTATTTCTTTCGTTGTTACATCATATACCGGAGATAAGTATGCTATATCTTCGTTACTATAAAATGCTGAACCATTGCTAAGTATTGAAATCACATCACGACTTCTCAAATTATGTTGAGAATATTTTAAAGTGCCATCAACTATTTTATTAAAATCTCCACCGGCTTTGAGGATAGAAAAAATGTCATAATAATCACGAAATACAGCGCGGCGAAGTGAAACCTCTAACTTCATAATACCTATACTGTTTATATCGGCTAATTTAACATTATTTTTATAGTCAATTGTTCTTAATCCTTCCGGTTGCTTTAAACGATTATCGCAGTAAAAGGTTATTTTTACTCCATCAACTATATAGTCCACTTGATTGGCGCTGATTAAGATTTTTTGAAATTGTCCAATAGTTGCTAATTCTTTTTCAATGCCGACATAATTTATGCCTAATTTTTGATTTTTAAACTTTTTCCATTGGCAAAAATCAATATCTTCGCTCAGCCGGTGTTTTATTTGTAAGGACAGAGCGGTACCACCCATCATTATATATGGCTTAATGCTTTCAAAAGATGAAATTTTATCCAAAACTTCTTTCGTTTTTGGTACTATGCCTTCCATATTCTATCTAAATTTGCTTGTACAGCCCGCCGGCTTTGCATTTTAAGGTACCGGTAGGGATTTTTAATATCAAAATAGATTCTTGCAAAAAGAATATTACTGCTATGGTAATACGGCTCTAAAGCGCACATTTTCCATTTCCACACTTCTTTAATTTGTTTCTTTGGGAAAATGGAAAACAGAAGACCAATCTCCGGCAAATCAAGGCGAAGTAAAACCTTTTCAATCAAGAACTCATCAGATAAATCGGACACGCTCACATTCGCATGGTTGTATGACCACAAGTGATGCCCTTCTTTCAGCGCGTTGAAAAGATATTGCTTTATTTCATCTTTATTTACCATATTTCACCTAAGCATTTTGTTGCAAAGTTAGCATAAAATTTCCAATTACATACAAACGAATAAAAATTGGGCAGATTGGCAGATTCAACTATTGAATACAACTTATTAGATTTCATCCCGATTTTTTCTGTAGCATTTGATAGCAATCGTGATGAACAAAAAAACCCCAACATCTTCCAAAGAATTTGTTGGGATTTGATAAATTGTCTGAACTATGATTTTAGTAAGATTTTTAAGATTACCCTGATTTCATCTTGTTCATCTTGTAAAAATCGTAGTTCAAGACTAACGAACGCACCGTAGCGTAAACCCGTAGAACTTGTAATCCCACCTCTGCGGGTAGATGCTGCCATTCGTGTCGAAGTACAAGTTGCGCGCAAACGTAGCAGTGTGCTCCGTAGCCGACCAGTAGTACGCCCACGAACCCTGAAAGTTCAGCGAACCGTCTGAAAGGCAGTAACCACCAAAAGCACCACCCCAAAGAGCGAGATATTTATCATTAACAAAGTCCGAATCTGTTCTGTCACTCTCTGTACCACCCATAGCCTTATCCAAATTAATAAAATCATCCATACTGGGAACACGCCAAGGAGCAGGGCAGATATTTTCAACTTCGGCAACTGCACGCCAAGAAAATAAACTGCCTTTTTGACCGGGATTGGAACGAAAATCTATTATGTAACCACCAGTCGAGTTTCCACCGTAGTAAGTATCTTTGGCATCAATGATTTCAACTGCATCAGACCATACTTGGGTAATACTATTGCCAGAAATTTTCCAAGTTTGGGCAGTAGCAAATGAGGCTTTACCAAGAGATGTGTCCCAAATGGGAATATCTTTGTTTTTTTTGCAAGATGTTGCAAACACAAGCGATAAAATCATCGCGTAAAAAAGAATGTTTTTCATAATCTATAATTTAGTTTAAAAGTTTACGGTTTACAAGTTAAAAGGTTTAATTATTCATTGTCAATTGTTCATTGTCAATTATATAAGAAATCCCGACTTGTTGAGTTTTCTTACGAAAAATTTGCAAGTCGGGGCTTGTTAAATAATGTTGAAATATGAGGACTGCTATAAATCATTTTGACACAATAGACTACAAAGGTACGTTTTTTTTTGAAATTGGCAAAAAAATGTTTAAAGAACAGAATTTATAGGGGAAAGTTACAAAAATATTTCATTATAAAGCGTATCTCTTTCTACAGGAATAAAACCGGCATCATATACTAAGCGGCGGAGTTCATCATCAGTGAGTACCGGATGTTTGTCGGCGCCTGCCATGCTGTAAATTTTGGTAGAATCATTAATGGTACCGTCAATATCATCGGCGCCGAAGAGCAGGGACATTTGCATCAACTCTTTGCCAAGCATGGGCCAATAGGCTTTAATGTGGGGTATGTTGTCGAGAACCAATCGGCTCAAAGCCATAGTGCGCAAGACTTCCATTGCCGGAGCCTCGCCTATCTTGCCCAGCGCATTGTTGAGCGACTTATATTTCAATGGGACAAAGGCGTCAAATCCTCCCGTCAAATCCTGCAAATCGCGCAGTTTTATTAAATGCCGAATCCGTTGCAGCGGCGTTTCTATATGACCAAACAGCATGGTGGCATTTGTTCTTATACCCAATTTATGCGCCGTTTCATGCACCTTGAGCCATACTTCCGAAGAACCTTTTTTGGGACAAATTTGTTGGCGAATTTCATCGTCTAAAATCTCTGCGCCGCCGCCGGGAATTGCCGTCAAACCGCTACGTTGTAAGAGCAGCAGTCCATCGTGCAAAGATATATTCGCCTTACGAATCATGTAGTCGAGTTCAATCGCCGTAAAAGCTTTTATACACACATCGGGTAAAACTTCTTTGACCGACATCAATAATTCTGCGTAATAGCGTACATCGCGGTCGGGGTGTACGCCGCCCACTATATGCACCTCTGTAATTCCCGTACCTGCTTGCCGACGGCATTCCGCTAAGATTTCTTCCAAACTGTAATCCCAGCTTCCCTCCTCCCCTGCATTGCGGCGATAGGAGCAAAAAACGCAATCGTTAACACAGATATTGGTAGGTTCAAGATGAAAATTGCGGTTAAAAAAAACTTTCTTCCCATTGAGTTGTTCCCTGCGGTAATTGGCTAAAACCGCCAAGTCCGACAGGGGCGCTGCTTCATACAAAAACAAAGCTTCTTCGAGCGACAAACGTCTATCCGAATATATTTTTTCGGTAAGGATACTCAAGCTCATCGGGCTGTTATTTGGGCGCTTTAATGTAAAGGACTATAGCTACCAATGCAAATAAAATATTTGGCAACCATAGTGCTATAAAGGGAGGCAGCGTATCGGCATAGACAAACATTTCAGAAAAACGCAAGAATAAAATATAAGAAAAACTCAAAGCAATTCCCACGCCTATCTTTATGCCCATCCCTTCCCTCATCTTACGGGAAGAAAGGGAAACTCCCATTAGGGTAAGAACAAAGACAGAAAATGGAACAGCAATCCGCGTATGTTTTTCGATTAATGCAAATTTTACATTATCGTCGCCACGGGCTGTAAACCTTTCGATAGCTTCGTTTAGTTCCCAAAGGTTCAGCGATTGGTTCATCTCTTTATAGCGGCGCAGGTCGGCAACAGTAATTGCAATCACTGTATCGAGCGTTGCGCCGCGGGTAATTACTTCGGTTGAATCCTCTATTGTTCGTATAACATAATTTTGCACCCGCCAGCCGTTGAAAGAAGTATCCCACACAGCCCTGTCGGAAGTTAGTTTCGACCGGAGTTTCGGTCCGTCAAACTTTTCTAAGGAAAACCTATGGGCTGAATTATCCCAGGTCGAAAAATTCGACATATACACATAGCAACTATCGTCTAATTGAAAATGAATGTTACTATTACTGTTACTAACTTTTTTACCGGTATATTGTTCTTCAAAACTCAGGCGTTGGCTGTTAGCCGGAGGAATCACAAAGAGGCTAAGCGTCAAAGTCATTACAAAAATTATCAAGGTTGATAAAAAGTACGGATACATCAATCGCCGAAAGCTCACCCCGCCCGACAAAATAGCAATAATTTCCGAATGCCCCGCCATCTTGGAAGTGAAGAAAATAACTGTAATAAACACAAAGAGCGGGCTGAACATATTTGCAATAAAGGGAATGAAGTTCATGTAATAGTTCACCACCACTGCATACAGAGAGGGTTTGGTTTTAGCGAAATCATCAACCTTTTCGCTAAGGTCAAAAATTACTACAATGACACTTATCACCAAAATAGAAAAGAAATACGTTCCGATAAATTTTCGGATAATATACCAATCGATGATTTTAGGTTTTAAATTATTGAGCTGCATTATATATTATTTCGTGTAAATTCGTGTAATTCGTGGACTATAGGCGTGTATTTAATTTTTTGACCATTATATTTTTCCAATCGGCAAAAGTACCGGCGATAATATGTTCGCGGGCTGTTTGCACCAACCAAAGATAGAATGCGAGGTTGTGCAGGCTTGCTATTACAGGACCGAGCATCTCGCCTGAAATAAACAGATGGCGCAAATAGGCGCGGCTGTACGTTGTATCAACAAAGGCTTTCCCCGCCGGGTCAATAGGAGAAAAATCGTTCGCCCATTGTTGATTTTTGATATTTATAATTCCTTCGGAAGTAAACAACATTCCTGTACGCCCATTGCGCGTAGGCATCACGCAGTCGAACATATCCACTCCGCGGGCAATGGCTTCCAGGATATTCACCGGCGTGCCAACGCCCATAAGGTAACGGGGTTTATCGGCAGGCAGCAGAGGGTGCAGCAACTCTATCATCTCATACATCAGCTCTGCCGGCTCGCCCACAGCCAAGCCGCCGATGGCATAACCCTCGGCATTTTGTTTTACGGCATGTTCCGCCGCCTTTATGCGCAAATCCTTGTAAACACAACCCTGCACAATAGGAAAGAGGCTTTGCTCGTAGCTATACAAAGGCTCGGTAGTTCGCATACGTTCTACGCAACGTTCCAGCCAATTTTGTGTCAGCTCAAGCGATTTGGCGGCATAAGCATAGTCGGCTGTACCAGGTGGGCATTCATCTAAAGCCATGATAATATCGGCGCCTATAGCCCGCTGAATATCCACTGCATTTTCCGGCGTAAAAACATGCCTCGAACCATCTATATGCGATTGAAATGTGCAACCATCGGGCGTTAATTTTCGATTTTGAGAGAGGGAAAAAATCTGGAACCCGCCGCTATCGGTTAAAACAGGTTTATCCCAGGCGGTAAATTTATGCAGTCCTCCGGCTTGCTGTAAGGTGTCAATTCCGGGTCGTAAATAAAGATGATAGGTGTTCCCCAGAATAATTTCAGCCTTCACTTGCTCCACAAGGTCGCGATGAAAGATGCCTTTTACGCTGCCTGCCGTACCCACAGGCATGAATACAGGCGTATGTATAGTCCCGTGAGCTGTTTGTAAAACACCACAGCGCGCCGAAGTTTGTACGTCCTTACCTGTTAGCTTAAAAATCATCTTAAAACGATATTTTAGACCTCAAAGATACGCATTAAAAAATAAAAGTGTAAATTTGCAGTAAATATATCGTATATGATAGAGATTTTCGGGCTTTATTTTTCTTCGTTTGAATACACTGTTTTACTGCTTGTTATCGCAACTTTTGGGCTGCAAATTTATTATTACACAGGTATCTTTGGTCGCGTGGCTTTCAAATCCCGAAAGGAAAAGCTCCCGCCTCCGGCGCCTGAGCCTGTATCTGTCATCATTTGCGCACGGAATGAATATCAGGCGCTTCGACAACACCTGAAACCTATTCTTGAACAGGATTATCCTGAATACGAGGTAATTGTAGTAAACGATGGCTCCGAAGACGATTCTGAAATACTATTAGCCTCTACACAAGCACAATATCCTCATTTAAGTTTTCGCACTTTAGTTAAAGGCGAAGTGTTTACCCATAGTAAAAAAATGCCGCTGGGCGTAGGCATAAAAGCTGCCAAATACGACTTGCTCCTGTTTATTGATGCCGACTGCCGTCCCTCCGGATCTCAATGGTTACGCGCTATGCAGCGTCATTTCACCGAAAAAACAGAGATTGTGTTAGGCTACACCCGGCTCGAAAACAATCCTGTGTGGATAAGAGCCGACAGGTTTATGCAAGCCTTGCATTATCTTGGAAAAGCATTGCGCCGCAAGCCTTACATGGGTATAGGAAGCAATTTGGCTTACCGCAAGAACCTGTTTTTCGATAATAAAGGCTTTGATGGGCGGATTACCGAAAAGGTTTGCGAAGACCGCATTTTTATTAATAAAGTAGCTACCCGCACCAATACCGGAGTACCGCTGAGGGCTGAAGCTGCGACTATCAGTACCCTGCGTATATCATCGCAACGCTGGCGCCGTGAGCGGCTTCGGGAGCTGCATTCGTTCAAATTATGCAAAAAGAAACACCGCTGTCCCGAATTAAGCGAGGCAGTGATTCGGCTTATATTTTTCACAGCCATGGTAATAGCTATTGTTCAACAAATTGGAAAGAGCGCGCTGCAAACGGAATATTGTCTTGTATTATTTTCGCTAACAGGCGTATTTGTTGTACGATTTGTATTGCAAATCATTGTATTTATCCGCGCGCAATGGCGTTTGGGCGAAAAAGGGCTCATTCCCATATTATTTTTATGGGATATAGTATTTCCTTTCATTTATATCGTTTTGGTAATCAATTCTCTCTTTCCTATTAAAAAAAGCCGCAATCGTGGGGTATGGTACTAAAATTAATCCATCGTTATTTTCCCGAACTTTCTGCCGAACAACAGCAGCAGTTCGAACAGCTTGAACCTTTGTACAAGGAGTGGAACGAGCGTATCAATGTTGTTTCCCGCAAAGATATTGATGCCTTAGCCGAGCGTCATATATTACACTCTTTGGCTATCGCCAAATTTTGCAGTTTTACTTCGGGAACCAAAATACTTGATGTGGGAACCGGCGGCGGGTTCCCGGGAATACCCTTGGCGATTTTTTTCCCTGACTGCCGTTTTACCTTGGTTGATGCTATAGGCAAAAAAATAAAGGTGGTGCAGGCAGTAGCCGATATTATTGGATTAAAGAATGTTACCGCCCTGCATACCCGCTGTGAAACCATGCGGCAGCAGTTCGATTTTGTGGTCAGCAGAGCTGTTACCGATTTGCCAAGCTTTATAGGATTGGTGTGGTCTTTAATCAAGCCGGGGGCTACTCAAGCTGTACCCAATGGCATTATT
>Ga0209737_10002066_pt1 | contig 14124 bp, 12 predicted proteins | sample TergutCu122P3_FD_187284 | JGI IMG/M metagenome (GOLD analysis project Ga0209737, IMG submission 187284) | Cubitermes ugandensis P3 segment gut microbial communities from Kakamega Forest, Kenya - Cu122 P3 (SPAdes) (version 2) | ecosystem: Host-associated > Arthropoda: Insects > Digestive system...
CGCCGGAAACGATGCGCCCATGCCGCGCCCATTGCCAGGCCGCGCGCAAGAGCGCCACAGGATTGACGCCGGGATGCCAGCGAAACCAGCGATCCTCGTAGCGGAGCAGGGCTTGTAAATAAAGGGGCGAGACATCGGCAAGCGCCACTGGATGCCGCCAGACATGATTCTTGTCGGGAAAGGCGCGCAAGGGCGTGCCATCGCGGGCGACCACCAGCAGCGCCTGCGGCGCATCGCGCCCCGGCGCCGGCGGCGGAAAAGCCCGGTCGAGCGCGATAAGAGAGGCTGTCGAACAGACCACTATGAGAAAGATGATTTTCACCCGTCGCGAACAGAGGCTCCAGATGCCGCGCCATAGCGCCGTAGGTAAGCCATAGGCAAACCCCAGCATATCCGCCGTAAGTTTCCTCACCATAGCGGCAAAAACAGTTGTAAGGCTTGGTCTTTGCAGGTGATGAAGCCGTAACGCTGATAAAAACGCGCGGCGGCTTCGTTCTTGGCATCTACGAACAATCCGGCGCTCCCCACCGCTTCTGCCGCTCTTTTGGCGCGGGTTATGGCATCGGCGAGCAGCAATTTGCCCAAACCCTGGTTTTGCATGTCGGAGCGTATGGCTAAACGACCAAGGCGAGTAACCGGAATCTGGCGCGGGTAACGCTTGGCCTGTTTAGTGGGCATGTCTTCGCTCAAGACGAAGGCCGAGGCAAGGGAATAAAAACCAAGAATGCTGTTGGCTAGAAGCGCATGTCCGCACTGTCGCCACGCCTCTGCCCTTGCATCGACGGGTACGGCGACAAAAGTTCGCGAACCCCCCTTGTCCTGACGCTGGAGCGCGGTTTCTTTCAGCCAGATGTCGAGAGGCAGAACGCCGCAATTAAACCCGTTTCGGTCGTGGCGTCCAGTCAAGGGTTCCAGTCTTATCATTGCGTTTCGTCATGTAGTCTTGAAGCGCCGCCGTCAATTCGGCGTTGGGCGGCAGGGGACGATCCAGCGCGGCAAGAAAGGCTTTGGCATCGTGGGCAGAAAGGCGGATTACCCGCTCTTGCTCGATGATATGCTCGGCTTCGCGCAAGGCGGCCTGGACTATGAATTGATTGAGAGTAGCCCCAGTTAGGCTTGCCGCCATTTCCAGGGTCTCATGCACGGCAAGTGGTACGCGGGCGGTGATGCGGCTATGGGCAGGTGTTGCGGTTGTCATGACTCTGCTCTGGCTGGTTTGATAGCGATCAGTCTAGCAGGGTGGTGGCAAAATGTCACCACCCTGTCGTGCTGCTATCATTCCTGACCCGTTTTTTCCACCCCGCTTTTTACTGTCAGCATCTCCTCGCCACCTGTAAGTCCGTATACATCGGGGCGGTACATGTCCTCGGCGTAAAGTGGCGGAATGACGAATTTACCGGGCGTGACCACCCGGGCGCGATAAAAGAGGCGCATCTTGCCTTCCAGTCGTCCCGCTACGACAAAGCGATCATCCCTGAATTCGACATGCTGAATACGCCCGTCCTGCATCGCCTGTGCCGGATTCACATTGTCGATCATGACGCTGGATAAGCCCTCGCCCTGGGCGATGTTGAGGTTTTCGATCTCAAGACCGGCGGGAATGCGGGCTATGACCATGCCATTGTTGATCCTTCCTCTGGTATCGACATTTATCCGCACGAGCAGCGAGTCGCCCACCGTAAGAGTACGATTTCCCAGTGGTTTGCCGTCAGCCTCGAACAGATCGCGGCTGAGCGCGATGATATTGTTCCTGGCAGGCGGCATTTTGCCGGGGTGTCCGGCAAAGCTTAGTTGCAGATACAGCGTTTCCTTGTGCGTGTTCTTGATCCGTACTCCGCCTTGCAGTTCGTTTGCTGTCAGCGGCTGAATCATGCTGCCGAGGCCGGAAAGAGGTTTCGCCCTCTCCCTGCCATCTCCGATTTCCGCCGTCCACTCGACTCCGCCCTCACGCGGCGCGATGAAATTGCGCCCCAAGAGGAACAGGGCGAGCTGTTCCTGAGTGCTGGTGTATTGGTTTCTCCCCAATTCGCCAGCGGCAATGGCGACCAGATTATCCTGTCCCTCGACCTTGACCTTGTGACGATCGAGGAGAACATATGACAAGGCCGCATCGCGCAGCGGACTGCCGTAATCGCCCCACCAGTAACCAGCATCCCGGGTTTTTCTTACGCCTTCGACAAGCGCCGTCTGGGCGCGGGGTTCATCTCCCATCAATTTCAGAGCCAGACCAAGATGGATCAGCGCCAATCCCGAATGCGCCTGTTCGCGCAGCTCGAACATCTGGCGCAGGGTAGACAGCGGCGCCTTGGCTTCGCGCGCCAGCACATAAGAGCCGTAGGCAAGCACCCCGAAACGCCCGGAACCAGCGTAACGGTAATCGTTCCAGCCGCTGTCGTTATAGGCGACCTTGCCCGAGGGCAGTCCGGCAACTCCTTCCTGCAGGAACTTGAGCAAGAATTCCTGAGTCTTTTGCTGCATGGCCTCCGGCACCATAAAACCCTGTTCCCGCGCATCGAGCAGGAAATTGCCGATATAGGCCGAGAGCCAATACTGGTATTCGGAGACATTGCCCCACATGCTAAAGCCACCGTTCGGCGCCTGCATCGCCCCCAGACGGGCGAAGGATTTTTCCAGCATCGCCGCCCGCTCCTCACGGCTGAAAGGCTTGAGGCCAAAGAGTCTTGCCCCTTCCTCGTCGATCAAGACATGCGGATAGGAAGTGCTGGTGGTCTGTTCGGCACAGCCGTAGGGGTAGGTCAGCAAACCCCGAATCGCGCTCCGCACATCTATCGGCGCCTTGTCGGAAAGGGTTAGATGCGCTTCCACAGTACCGGGGATGAAGCCGCCGAGCTCCGCCTCACGAATATCGACCGTGTCGCCCGCAACAAGCGTAAACAGCTTCTGGGTTTGCTGGCGTGGTGTTGCCGCCTGAACCTGCAAACCAAAGCTGCGCTCGAGGGCAAGACCGCTGCTGCCGCTGACATGCACCCGCACATCGGCAAGGCCAAACGCCCGCCCAGCTTCTACGGAAAAGCGCAAGGTCTCTTTTTGCCCGTTCTTGAGACTCAATTCCCGCATGGCGTTATGAATTTTCAGGCCATCCTCGTTCTCTACGCTTACCTTGAGTTTTTGCGCAGCTCCCGAGAGATTATGCAAATCGAGGGCAACAGTCGCCTGATCGCCAATGGTGAGAAAACGCGGGGTAAGCAATTCGGTAACCAAGGGGGCGGCGACTATGACCTCGCTCTCGGCATTGCCAAATCGGTCAGCGGATGCCGCTACCGCCATCAGGCGCAGGCTGCCGTTGAAGTCGGGGATGTCGAGAGCAATCTCGGCCTCGCCCTTGGCGTTGAACTCTACCGGCCCCGAAAACAGATCGACTAGCCTAACCTTTTTGGGCAGGCTTCTGGTCGCCTGTGGGGCGGCATCGCCACCGAACTTGAGTTTGCCCTTTCTTCCCCCCATCTTCTCGATCAGGCGACCATAAACGTCATACTGGTCAACCCCGTAGCGCAAGCGACCAAAGAAGTTGACAAAGGGGTCGGGGGTGGCAAAGCGGGTGATGTTGAGAATGCCGACATCGACGGCGGAGAGAGTGACGAAAGCTGGCTGCCCGCCGAGATCTACCGCCTTGACCTTTACCTTCAAGGGGGTATCGGGCAGGGTGCGCGGCGGGGCTTCGAGATTGATTGCAAGCTTTCTCTCGCCGCGTTCGAGCGGCAGATGCAAGAGCCCCAAGGCCCGCGCCGGGGTCACCTTTTCGCCGGAACTTCCGGGGCGCAGCACGATGACAGAGACGTAGAGATCATGCCGTTTCCATTCCTTGCCCACCGGAATGTCGACGCTCGTGCCCTCGAGCGCAACGGCAGTCCGCTTCACCCACAGGGTACTTTCGCCTTCGACGCTAATCAGCGCCTCCCCGGCGTGGGGCGGGGTGATGGTGAGTTTGGCGATGTCGCCATCACGATAAGCGGGCTTGTCGAACTTCAAGGCCACACGGTCGGGGCGTATGCCCTGAGTCTCATCGCCCTTGGCGCTCCAGCCCGCGTAGAAACGGAATTTGACGGTCTGCTGAGTCTCAGGGTCGAGAATTTCGAGACGATAGCGACCATATTTGACCGGAACGCCGAGTTTGCCACGCCCGCCTTCGGGGACGCTGACATTGGCAGTACCTACCAACTCATCGCTTTCGGTGAAGCCGGAATTCCAGCCGCGTTGGTCATCGAAGCGCCAGTAATAGTGTCGGTTCTCGCGGAACAGCCGCACCGGCAGATCGCTTGCGGAGTAGAGCTTGGCCTCGGCATCGGCGCGCACGACTTCAAACTGGGCGATGCTGCCTTCGCGGGCGTAGTCGCCGACAAACAGGGGGCGAACGCCGATCAGCACCGGCGCTGGCCAGATGACCCGTTCAAAATTGCGCACAACTGGTCTGCCGCCGCTCTCCAGCAGACTCAGGGTGGTGCGGACGCTGTAGGGGGAACGCTTACCCTCTGCCGGGGCAAGGTCTACATTCAGGCTCATTTCGCCCTTGGCGTCGAGTTCGGAGGAGGGCAGTTCGATGCGCTGGCGCTGGCTGTCCTCGTTGGGGTCGCCGAATTCAAAGCCGGGTAATTGCTTCGCCAGCGGGTTTTTCTGGCGCTCGAAAACTGCTACCCCGAGCAACTGATTACCCGCCGCCGGAGCGCCGTAGAGGTAGGTTCCCTTGACGTCGATTTGCAGACTTTCGGCGGGCGAGAGCTTTGTTTGCTGGCTTGCCATCTCAAGTTTCATCCGTTCCGGCAGAAATTCCTCGACGCCGAAGCGAAAGGTAGCGCCGGCCAGCTTGCTGGCAGGGTCGGAGCGCAGCTCCAGTCGCCAGGAGCCAGTGGGGGCATCGACCGGCAGTTCGATCCGTTGCCGATAATAGCCGCTTGCCTTGGCATCGGGTTGCCAGCTTCCGGTGAACTGGTTTTTGCCGTCCGGGCGTTTCAGAATCGCCTGAATCGGCTGCGCTGGCACCGGACGCCCGTCGGCATCGCGCGCCAGCACGGAAATCTCGAAAGTCTCGCCGGGACGGTAGAGGTCGCGGCCAGCATAGGGGAACAGGCGTAGCGGCTGACCGGGTAGCCCGGTGATTTCGTATTCGGAGAGATCGAGCGCCGGTTCTTTCAGGGTAATCATCGACAGTTGCTGTCCGTGCCGGGCGACCACGACCTTGGCAGTCGCCGGACGCTCGCTGAAGCTGGCGCGACCGTTGCTGTCGGTTTCGCTGCGGGCAACGACTCTGCCGTGCTCGTCGAGCCAGGTTACTTCTACTCCAGACACGGCCTTGCCGCTGACGAGCGAGCTGACATAGGCGTCGGCGCCCTTGGCGAACAGGCGGGCGGAGAGGCCGAGGTCGCTGACGTAGAAGTAGGTGACCTGATATTCGTGGCGGAAGCGGTTGGGCTGGTTCATCACCGCGATGTAGATCCCGGGTTCAGCGAGTTCCTTGATCTCTTCGACCGGGAGGAAGGTAACGCTACGCTTGTCGGCTTGCTGCTCGGTCAGGAAGCGCCCGACGTAGACGCTCTCGGTCATTTTGTGGAGATTGTCCAACTGCCAGTTATTGACCGCGCCTTTCAAGCTGGTGGCGCGCCAGTCATAATCGTAGTAATCATCGTATTCGCAGTCGTCAGCGTCACCGTCGCAGTCCTGACGCTGGACGCGCGAGACGTTGGCGCTGGAGCCGCTGATGACCTTGTCGAGAAAGCGCGGCAACTGATCCGCTTTTACCCGCAAGAACTGGACGTCAACCTCGGGGATGTTGACGGTGATGACCGGCAGGCCGCCGTTTTGCCGCGCCGGCAGCACCATGCCGCGGCTGGCGAAGTAATAGGCGGGGGAGACGACGGGAGTGACTACCGCATAACGGCCTTCCTCATTCAGTTTTTCGCCGCCTGCCGAGGGCAGTCCGGCGGCAACGCGGACGACGTAGCGGGTTTGCGGTTTGATGTGCGGGAAGTAGGCCACGCGCGGATTGTCGCCGATCACCCAGGCGCCCTTGACCAGTTTGCCGCCGTCGATGGCGACATCCTCAGGGGCGCTGCTGGCTTCCGGCACTACTTCGTCGGCGCTCCTGTCGTAGTAGGAATAGTCCTCATCGTCCGTATTGCTGCGCCGCTTCTTGTCATCGGGACGTGCCGGCATCTCGAAGACCTGGATCAGTTCGTCGTAGGTCTGGCCTCTATCCAAAGGATGGGTGAAACTCAGAGCCAGCGCCGGAGACCCGTCGAATTCACGATTGCCGAAATCGGCTATCTGGAAAGGGCCGCTTACGCTTTCCTTGCTCTCTCTGCTTTCTTTGCTGTCCTCATCGCCCTGTTGCAATGTCCTGGCGACATAGAGCCCGGCCACCGCGACGATGGCAAGAACCAACAACAAGGGAACGATCCCGAAACCCCGGCGCAAGTAAGAACGCAGCATTGTTTTCTCCTGAAGCCCCAAAATGGGGAGAGGGTAAAAGAGCGAAGTGTGAATTATGGCACTGCGCCTTAAGTTTTTATGTGATTTTTAGCAGGCCACCCAAAAACCCTCTGGCGTCTTCGTCCATTTGCTGCTGGAACTGAAGATTTTCTGTTACTCAGCCATTTCTGTAACAAAAACCTGAATTTGAGTCGATTCTTAACGCCTTTTAGGGTTATTTTTCTACTTTTTGCGTCTAATAGGCGGATTTATCCTTATAACGCAGATGATCTCCAGCCAAACAGCGTCACCATCCGAACAAGGTTGTAGCAAGTAAAGGTGAAGATAGTCTGCGGAATGCCCAAAAACGAGATCATGAGGCCACATGGCGTCATGTCAGCCACATCCTGGACATCGTTTCTCCCAATGAATGTGCCAACTATCTGAGACACGCAGGATATGGCTCCACCTAAATGAAGCATGCTCTAGAGCCGCTGGAATGTGTAGAATTGAAGCGAGAGAAAAAGGTTTTCCCCCAAGCTACAGGAGGACGAGCGATGACGAAAAAACTATGTTTGCTGGCAATCTTGTTCGCTGCTGGCGCGGTATATGCGGATACTGTCGAGGTGAGAATCGAAAAAATGAAATTCGCGCCGCAGGAGGTCAGGGTCAAGGCTGGGGACACCGTTGTCTGGAAGAGCTACGAGAAACGCGGCTACCACACCGTCTGGTTCAAGGCGGAAGGTTTTCCCGAGTCCGGCTCCATCTTCCCCGATGAAAGCTGGGAGCGCGTTTTCCAGCAACAGGGCGAATTTCCGTATATTTGCGGCCCACACCCGGAAATGACCGGAAAAGTCATCGTCGAATAGGTGCGATAGTCGCGGTTTGCCAATCGCCAACCGTCGTTTGCAAGACCTGTGCCGGGTTTCGCGCGGTGCGCTCAATCCAGCCTACGGCGCTGTGATGGGGATTGGCGGGAGTGGCGGATGGGTTGGGTGTGGTCGCTGGCTTAAACCGTAGGGGCGTTGCGCGCAACGCCCCTACAACGTCTACAGGCGCGGCGGGCGGCAGAATGCCGCCCATACATACCTATCCGCCGAATCGGTTCTTCATCGCCGTCCGCAGGACCCCAATCCTCCCAACAGGGCGGCGACTGGGCGCAGGGGTTTTTTCAGCGGTGAGGGTGCAGCGGCGGCAGAAGAAGAGGGAGAGGTTTCGCCAGGGGCTGTTTCCGTAAAGCCTGGCAATTTGGGAATATAAGGCTTGGAAAAATCAAAGCCATCGGCAGCAATCATGCTGGGCTTTTTTGCGCCGGGGCGTTCGCTGGTGTAACGAGGCACAGGATTGGCTTTGGCAACCGGAGCGCGCGGAGGTCGCTTGTTTCGCCCAAGAGGAGAAACCTCGCATTCCGGCTCGAACCCCGGAAGCATGATCTGCTCGATCTTGAATTTGATCAGCTTCTCGATTTCGGCAAGATAGACGAATTCAAAGGGCGCAACAAGGGAAATGGCTTGCCCATTCCGCCCTGCGCGTCCGGTACGGCCAATGCGATGCACATAATCTTCCGGGACATGCGGCAATTCATAATTGATGACATAGGGCAGATCTTCGATGTCCAGCCCGCGCGCCGCTACATCCGTGGCAACCAGCACCCTGGTATCGCCGCTCTTGAAGGCATCCAGCGCCTTGATGCGTTCGCTCTGGGTCTTGTCGCCGTGAATGGCATCGGCGCTCAGTTTTGCGCGTACCAGTTCGCGGGCAAGACGGGCGCATTCCTGTTTGGTACGGGTAAAGACGATACATTGCCGAATCTCGCCAGTCTCCAAAAGATGGATGAGCAAGGCGCGTTTGCTGCCCTCGCCGACAGGATAGACGCGGTGGCTTATGTTGTCGGAGACCTGATTGCGGCGCGCTACCTCGACCAGAACTGGATTCTTCAGGATGGAATCGGCAAGACGCTTGATTTCATCGGAAAAGGTAGCCGAAAAAAGCAGGCTCTGCCGCTTCTCCGGCAACATGTTCATGATGCGCTTGATGTCCGGGATGAATCCCATGTCCAGCATCCGGTCGGCCTCGTCCAGAACCAGCGCCGTAACCTCGTTGAAATGGACGCTTTTTTGTTCGACATGATCGAGCAGACGTCCAGGGGTGGCGACCAGAATCTCCACTCCCCGCCTAAGTTCGGCAGTTTGCGGCTTGATGTCGACCCCGCCATAAGCGCACATGGCGCGCAGCGGCGTGTATTTGGCGTAGGTCTTGATCGATTCGAAAACCTGCAAGGCAAGCTCTCTGGTCGGGGTCAGCACCAATGCCCGCACCGGATGCCGCGCCGGTGAAGGGCTGGAATTGGCAAAGGGAAGAAGGCGTTGCAGAATGGGAAGAGTAAAGGCAGCGGTTTTGCCCGTGCCTGTCTGCGCGCCGCCCATGATGTCCTGCCCGGCAAGAACGAGCGGAATGGCTTGTACCTGAATCGGGGTGGGCTTGGTATAACCGGCGTCGACAATGGCCTTCAGCAACTCCGGCACGAGTCCTAAGGCATCGAAGGTAGGGGGCAGGGCGGTTTCGCCCGTTTGGGGAGTGTTTTGTCTATTCATAGGAGATGCATTATACCCGTCATGAAGTCCTGCGGACATGGACAAGCCCCGCTCTTCCTTCTAAAATCAAGCTAGACTCTTTTTGAAAGGTCTAGCCATGTTGAACATTCCCTTGGCTGAAGCCAAGAATCGCTTGTCAGAACTCGTGCTTCGCGTCGAAGGTGGCGAGGAGATCGCCATTACCCGGCGCGGCAAACCCGTGGCCAGGCTCGCTGCCATGGCAGAGTCCGAACGGAATCGTGAATCTGAGGTTGCGGAAGTTTTTCATCGCCTCGCTTTCTTGTCGCGGGGGATGCGTCTTACCGGCGATCTGAAAGCTATTGCCCGCGAGGGGCTGGAGTGATGGCCTTTGTTCTCGACAGTTCCGTGGTTTGCGGCTGGATTCTGGAGAATCAGGCTACTGATTACAGCGCGGCCATTGCGAGAAAAATGGAGCGGGAGCGCGCGCTAGCGCCGCTGCTCCTGCGTCTGGAAATCGTAAACGTATTACGCACCGCCTGCAAACGCCGGATAATGATCGCCACTCAGGCGCAGGAGTTGCTGACGGAGCTATCCCGGCTACCCATCGAATTCAATTCCGCCTCTCCCGAACCCGGTCTGTTGCTGGCGCTGGCGCTTCGTTACGAATTGACGAGTTACGATGCCGCCTATCTCGAACTGGCCTTGCGCCTGCAACTGCCCATCGCTACAGGAGACGCGGCGCTTGCCGAGGCGGCGCGCATCGCGGGCGTTGGTGTGGTTGATTGATTGGTGCTGCGAGCAAGGATGCTTTCGACAGCGAGGCAATGATGTGGGAGAATTGCGCCCTATGAAATCAAAACTTGCTTCCTTTAATCTCTCCCGGCTCGCCATCCTGCCCTTGCTGTTGCTTGGGCTTGGCGGTTGCGACCAGTTGAGCGGCGCCATGGGGGTGGAGACCTCTGCCCGCAAGGCGGCAAAGCTGGAAGCCGAAGGCAAGGCGGTCGGCGGCGGTTGTCGCCAGTCCGGGCGCGCCATCGAGGATTGCTACTCCATCTACACCTGGGTGCCGAAAGAAGCGGTATTTTCCGGCTGGCTGGATATGGATGCCTATATGCGGGAAAACAATCTGGAAACCATTCCCCCGCTCCTTCCCCCGCCTCCGCCCGATTCCGCCAAAAAGAGAAAGAGGAGCACAGGAGAAGGGGCGGAAAGCAGCAACGACATGAACGAAAGCGCGAGCGGAGCGGCAGAGACGCCCGCTCCTCTTGCCGAACCTATTGATATAACCTCTCAACCCTGAAAGATGCTCATGCGTCAGGCTGAAATCAATCGCAATACTCTTGAAACCCAAATTCGGGTTTGTCTCGATCTGGATGGTTCAGGAGAAGCGCGTCTGGCAACAGGCGTTCCCTTTTTCGATCACATGCTGGATCAAATCGCCCGACATGGCCAGTTCAATCTGGAAATCGAAGCCAAGGGCGATCTGGAAATCGACGCTCATCACACCGTCGAGGATGTCGGAATTGCCTTGGGACAGGCCATCAACAAGGCGCTCGGCGACAAAAAAGGGCTGACCCGTTACGGGCATGCCACGGTTCCGCTGGATGAGTCGTTATCAAGAGTAGTGGTCGATCTTTCCGGTCGTCCCGGCCTCTTCATGGAGGCGGATTTTTCTCGCGCCTCGGTAGGCCAGCTCGATACCGAATTGATCGAGGAATTCTTTCGCGCGCTGGTCAATCATGCCGGGATTACCCTTCACATCGACAACCTCAAGGGCAAAAATAGCCATCATCAGGTAGAGAGCATTTTCAAGGCGTTTGCTCGCGCGCTTTCGATGGCGGTCATGCCTGACCCGCGCGGCGTGGGAGGGATTCCGTCGACCAAAGGGACGCTCGCATGAGTATTGCCATCATTGACTATGGCATGGGAAATCTGCGCTCGGTAGAGCAGGCATTACAGAGGGTTGCGGCAGGAAATGAAGTTCGGGTGACTTCCTGCCCGGATGAGGTAATGCAAGCGGAGCGTGTCGTTTTCCCCGGTCAGGGCGCCATGCCGGATTGCATGGCGGAACTCGCCCGGCGCAACTTGCGGGAGGCAGTGCTGGTATCGGCAAGAGAGAAACCTTTTCTTGGCATTTGCATTGGTTTGCAGATGTTGTTTTCCCATAGCGAAGAGGGCGATGCTGCCGGGCTTGACTGCTTTGCTGGATCGGTCACGCGTTTTCCGAACTCCATGTGCGCTCCGGGCGGCGAGCGTCTGAAAGTCCCACACATGGGCTGGAATCAGGTGCGACAGGAAAAGTCGCATCCACTTTGGCAGGGGATAGACGATGAGGCGCGTTTTTATTTCGTGCATAGTTACTATGTCGCGCCAGAAGACCTGTCGCTTCCCGTCGGTAGTTGCGAATATGGCTTTCGCTTTACTGGCGCCGTATCTAAGGATAATATTTTCGCTGTCCAGTTTCACCCGGAAAAAAGCGCCGATGATGGTCTTTTGCTATTGTCCAACTTTGTGCGCTGGCGCCCTTAAAACCTCTTCTTTATCATGCAGTACACATCATGTTGATAATTCCCGCCATTGACTTAAAGGACGGCCAATGCGTCCGTCTGAAACAGGGGCTGATGGATGAGACCACAGTCTTTTTCGATAGTCCCGCGAAGGCCGCGCGTTGCTGGCTCGATGCCGGGGCGCGTCGTCTGCATCTGGTAGACCTGAACGGCGCTTTTGCCGGCGCGCCCAAAAACCAGAATGCCATCCGGGATATTTTGCGGGAGGTGGGTGACTCCATTCCCGTGCAACTGGGAGGCGGTATCCGCGACCTCGATACCATCGAGCGCGCCCTGGACATCGGGCTTTCCTATGTCATCATCGGCACGGCGGCGGTGACCAATCCCGGCTTTTTGCGCGATGCCTGCTCTGTTTTTCCGGGGCATATCATCGTCGGGCTGGACGCCAAGGACGGCAAGGTTGCGACCGAAGGTTGGTCGAAGCTGACCAGACATGAGGTGGTCGATCTTGCCAAGAAGTATGAGGATTACGGCGTCGAAGCCATTATTTATACCGACATCGGGCGGGACGGCATGTTGACCGGGCTCAATATCGAGGCAACGGTTCGTCTGGCACAGTCGCTTTCTATCCCGGTCATTGCTTCCGGCGGTCTTTCTTCTCTTGCCGACATCGAGGCGCTGTGCGCGGTGGAAGAAGAAGGGGTGATCGGAACGATTGCCGGCCGCGCCATTTATGATGGCTCGCTGGACTTTGCCGCGGCCCAGAAACTGGCGGACGAGAAACAGCGCGTCGCTTAAGCGTAAGGCTGTCGTTTCCGTCTAAAATCGTATTTTCCGCAGAGACTTTTCCATGACCAAATATGTCTTCGTCACGGGTGGCGTTGTTTCCTCGCTAGGCAAGGGTATTGCCGCTGCTTCCCTGGGAGCGATTCTTGAATCTCGGGGCATTCAGGTGACGCACTTGAAGCTCGATCCTTATATCAACGTCGATCCGGGCACCATGTCGCCTTTTCAGCATGGCGAGGTCTTCGTGACCGAAGACGGCGCGGAAACCGATCTCGATCTCGGGCATTACGAGCGTTTTACCCGCGCCCGCATGTCGAAACGGAATAATTTCACCACCGGGCAGGTGTATGACTCGGTGCTCAAAAAAGAGCGTCGGGGCGAATATCTGGGCAAGACAGTGCAGGTGATTCCCCATATCACCGACGAGATCAAGGCCAAGATCAAGGTGGGTGCGGACAAGGCCGATGTGGCGATCATCGAGGTTGGCGGCACGGTGGGCGATATCGAGTCGCTGCCGTTTCTTGAAGCCATCCGGCAAATGGGGATCGAGGAAGGGCGCAACAACGTCTGTTATATCCACTTGACCCTCCTGCCCTATATTGCTACCGCAGGCGAACTGAAGACCAAGCCGACCCAGCATTCGGTCAAGGAATTGCGCGAAATCGGCATTCAGCCCGACATTCTTCTTTGCCGCGCCGGGCGTTCCGTTCCCGAAGAAGAGCGGCGCAAAATCGCGCTCTTTTGCAACGTCATGCAGGAAGCGGTGATCGAATGTCTGGATGCGGATTCGATCTACAAAATTCCCGGAATGCTGCATGGACAGATGCTGGACGAAATCGTCTGTCACAAGCTCGGCATCCTCGCCCGAGCCGCCGATCTTTCGCTGTGGGACAAGCTGGTTTACGCCCGCGAGAATCCCGAGCAGGAGGTGGACATTGCTTTTGTCGGCAAATACGTCGATCTCACCGAGTCCTACAAATCGCTGATCGAAGCCATCAGTCATGCGGAAATGCACACCCGCAGCAAGGTCAATATTCATTTCATCGATTCTGAAATGCTGGAGACGAACGGGATCGATGTTCTGAAGAAGGTCAGCGCCATTCTGGTTCCGGGCGGTTTTGGCAAGCGCGGTACCGAGGGCAAGATTGCGGCGATTCGCTATGCGCGTGAAAACAGGGTGCCTTTCCTCGGGATTTGTCTGGGGATGCAGTTGGCAGTGGTGGAATTCGCCCGCAATGTAGCGGGGATGAAGGACGCCCATTCCACCGAATTTGCGCCGGAAACGCCTTGTCCGGTCATTGGCTTGATTAGCGAATGGCTGGATGCTTCCGGCAAGGTGGAGACGCGCTCCAGCGATTCCGATCTGGGCGGCACCATGCGTCTGGGCGGGCAGCGTTGCATGCTGGGCGAGGGAAGTCGGGCGAAGAATATTTACGGCAAGGCCGAGATCATCGAACGCCATCGCCATCGCTACGAGGTCAATAACACCTTGCTTACGCCCTTGGAAGAAAAGGGGCTGATCGTATCGGGGAGAGCGCCCGGCACCGATTTGTGCGAAATGATCGAATTGCCGGAAGAAGCGCACCCCTGGTTCATCGGCTGCCAGTTCCACCCGGAATTCACCTCCAACCCGCGCGAAGGACACCCGCTGTTTACCTCATACGTCAAGGCGGCATTGGGGTACAGAGGACAGTAGACAGAGGACAGGGATCAGAAAAACCCCCACCCCGGCTTGCGGGCTCAGGTTTACCCACAAGTCCACCGTCATTTCAGCGCAGGTGTGGCACCATGCTTCAGCTCGTCATTGCGAGGAGCGGCGCAGCAATGTAGCGGCGAAGCCGCGATGCGCAAGC
>Ga0209737_10002067_pt1 | contig 14122 bp, 15 predicted proteins | sample TergutCu122P3_FD_187284 | JGI IMG/M metagenome (GOLD analysis project Ga0209737, IMG submission 187284) | Cubitermes ugandensis P3 segment gut microbial communities from Kakamega Forest, Kenya - Cu122 P3 (SPAdes) (version 2) | ecosystem: Host-associated > Arthropoda: Insects > Digestive system...
TTGCTTTACAAACCCCGCTGGAAAAACGAGTGGTTGTTTTGGCTCAAAACAGGGGTTTATTATCAGGCACCTTTTTACAGAGAGTACAGAGACAAAGAAGGAACCTTAAACCCCAACATTAAATCACAATTCTCTTATCACGTAATTTTAGCAAGCGAATACAATTTACGAATGTGGAACCGCCCGTTTAAACTTACTATGGAAGCCTATTACAAGTATTTAGATAAGTTAGTTTCTTACTATGTTGACAATCTTCAGATTATTTACAGCGGTAAAAACGATTCTAAAGGGTTTGCCACCGGTTTCGATGCCCGTTTTAGCGGCGAGTTATTAGAAGGCTTGGAGTCTTGGATTGGTATTTCGTTTATGTCAACTATGGAAAAGATGTATCCATATACCGATGATAAGGGGGAATTAGTAGTTTCTACTTACAAAAGGCGCCCTACCGACCAGCGTTTTGCGTTCAATATTTTCTTTCAGGACCATATACCTGGGTATCGTCCCTTGCGAGTGCATCTAAACTTTGTGTATTCTACCGGACTTCCGTTTTGGAATCCGCAGTATGTACGAACTAAAAAAAATACCTTTAAAATGTCGGATTATTTTCGGGTGGATATTGGTTTTTCCTATATTTTCTATGACCAAAACAGAGACAGATCAAAAAACAAAAACAAATTTGCACAAGCCATTAAAAACGCCGGAGTCTATTTTGAAGTGTTTAATTTACTGGGTAAAAGCAATGTTTCCTCTTATATATGGGTTAAAGATATTAGTAACGGCAGTTGGGGGGTTCCCAACACTTTAACCCAAAGAATGATTAATTTAAAGTTTGCGATAGAGTTCTAAGAAGACCGTAAGAGCGTAAGAGTTTTTTTGTTAAAAAATTGATTTTGCGGTAAGTAGTAATATTTTGAAATATTCTTTCACACTGCGGTTTTCTATATAACGAAGATTTAGTTCCAATTTTTGGGGCATCATTGTTTCAATGTATTCTTTTTCAGGGTCTTGGGTTAGGGCTAAAATTCTGTTTTCATCCACAAATGCGATGGAGGCGTAATCGGTAATTCCCGGGCGAATACTCAAGACCTGTTTTTGTGCATCATTGTATAAGTTCACATATTTTCGCACTTCGGGGCGGGGACCAACCAAACTCATATCGCCTTTTAAAACATTCCACAGTTGTGGTAACTCATCAAGTTTATATTTTCTTAAAAAACGCCCGATATTTGTAATTCGCAAGTCGTTATCACCCACAGTAAGTAAACTAATCTTATCGGAGCCGGTTTTCATCGTACGGAATTTATAAAGCACAAAATCTTCATCATTTTTTCCTACACGGATTTGTTTGTAAAAAACTGCTCCTCTCGATGTACAAACAACTAAAAGCGAAATAATAAAAAAAATTGGTGTTAAAATGGTTAACCCAATAAATGAAAACAATATATCGAAAAACCGTATCATATTTAGTACAGGTCGGAATGTGTGCCTGTGCGAATTAGGACAAGTGTAAGTATTTGTTTATCAATTTTGTACATCAATAACCAATTAGGACGAATATGGCATTCACGATAACCTGCAAAATTGCCTTTAAGGGGATGATCCTTGTGTTTTGGTAGTAAAGGCTTCTGTTCAAGGAGTAATTTAATAACCTCGTCCAATTCCGATTTAGGCAGATTCCGGCGTTTCATCAACTCCAAGTCTCTTAAATACTGATGTGTGAAAGCTAAATTAAGCATATTTGGCAGTTTGTTTCAAGTAATCTTCATAAGACTCACAAGTAATAACGTTTCCTTTTTCAACATCTTCAATTGCCTTACGTGTAAGCACATCACCGGTTTTGGCAGGAGTTTTTACCTTAAAAACTCTATCCATAGCCATAATCACATCAATAATTCTACTTGCAGTGCTGCTGCGTGCGTTATATTCTAATGTTATTGTTGCCATATTTTTAATTTTATGCCGCAAAAATAGTTTTTTTTGTAAACAAGGTTAATATTAATTGCTACTCGGGGTGCCTTTTGAAAATCAGGGTTTAATGTATTAAATTTTTACTACTCAGGGTGCCTTTTGAAAATCAGGGTTCAAAGTGTTAAATTTTAAATCTTAAATTTTAAATCTTCAAATACCCCCCAACTTCTACCCCCGGTTCAATCTTCCTAATTAGTCCTTGCAGTACTTCTCCGGGTCCGAACTCTACGAATTGTGTGGCACCGTTTTTTACCATATTTTGAATGGTTTTTGTCCACAAAACCGGAGCGGTGAGTTGTTTTATTAAGTTATTCTTAATCATTTCGGGATTAGTTTCGGGTTGTGCAGTATAGTTTTGATAAACAGGGCAAACAGGGGTTTGAAATTCGGTTTTTTCGATGGCCTGTGCCAGTTCTTCCTGCGCGGGCAGCATTAGTGGGGAGTGGAAAGCGCCGCCCACATTCAGTATTAAAACACGTTTTGCGCCGGCTGCCTTTAACGCCTCGCCGGCTAACTCCAACCCTTTGAAAGAACCCGAAATCGCCAATTGCCCCGGGCAGTTGTAGTTGGCAGGCACTACTACCTCCTCTATGGTTTCACATATCTCTTTTGCTTTATCATCATCAAAACCAATCACTACCGCCATTCCGGAGGGGTTTTGAACGCACGCTTTTTGCATCGCGTTGGCACGTTTTGAAACCAAGCGCAAACCATCTTCAAACGAAAGTGCGCCCGCTGCCACCAAGGCAGAAAATTCGCCCAACGAGTGCCCCGCCACCATATCAGGTAGAACATTCCCCTCCGTCATTCCGAACGCAGTGAGGAACCTCGATGCGTACGATTCATTGGCATTCAACATTTTACACGCAATTACTGAGTGAAGAAAAATGGCAGGTTGCGTAATCTGTGTTTCTTTCAAATCGGCATCGGTGCCAAAAAACATCTTATCCGTGATAGAGAAACCCAAAATTTCGTTGGCTTTTTCAAAAAGAGTTTTAGCTTCGGGATAGTTGTCATACAGGTCTTTACCCATTCCTACAAATTGGGCACCTTGCCCGGGAAATACATACGCTTTCATTGTTAATTTTTGTTAAAATAATTCGCGGCAAATATCGTAAATTTTTTAGCACAGAGGCACAGAGGACACGGAGTTACACAGAGAATTTAATACTCTTCGTGTCTTCGTGAACTTTTTGTCTCTGTGCTAAAAGTTCAAAAACATACCACAACCAACTGATTATCAATAAAAAAATCCACTAATTGAACGATGTGAGTTTGGCAAATAATTCCTTGTTTTTCAGTTTTGTTTACATATAAATCCTTAATAAAATCTAAATTTCCTTTGGCATACCATTTGTACATAGCCTCTTTGGCGCACCAGAAATAATAGAGTTCTTTCAGATTATTAACATCGCAACCCAATATCTCTTTTTCACTCATAAAACGATTATAGAGTGGCAAAATTCGGGGTGTAATATCTTCTATATCAATTCCAACTGGGCAGTTTGCCAACGCTACGGCTACTGAGGTTTTGGTATGGGAGAACGAGATGTGGTAATCTTTCAGTTGCGGTTGACCTGTATCGGAATAAGTAATTTCAATGTTGTTGGTGCCCAACAATTCTGCGAGGGCAGCGCGGCACGCCAATTTTTGCAGCCGGACTTTTTGATTTTTGCATTTTTTAATACGCCGTTCATCCTCCGGCAATAAACGCAGAGAATCATAAAAGAACTCCTCAGTTTCAGCAATTTGCCAAACCGCAATTGAAGTATTTTGGGAAATTTGTTTTTGAAATACTATCATCAATTCTTTTAGCACGCAGATAACACAGATGAAACAGATTTACACTGATATTATTGCACTATCATCTGACTCTAACCACTATTCACTAATCACTATTCACTATTTAGTTTCCCCGTACTTTATCTTTGGCTTTAAGGAGTTGTTTTTTCAAGGCGTTAACTACATCGTCTGCGGCTTCTTCAAATGTTTTAGCAGTTTTTTGGGCAATTGCGTCGTACCCGCGAATTTTTGCCCGAATTTCAACACTCTTATTCTCAGGCTTTTCCGTGTTTTCCAACTTTAAGGTAACATCAAAACCGATAATGCCATCGTGAATTTTGGCTAATTTTTCCAACTTTTCGGAAATAAATTTTTCCAATTTTTGATCTGCTTTAAAACGAACCGAATTAAATGTAATGTTCATAAAACCTCCTTTTTTATGCTCGGGGATGAGCTTGTTGATAAATTGATTTTAGTTTTTCAATAGCGTTGTGGGTATATACTTGTGTGGCTGCTAAACTGCTGTGTCCCAACAGTTCTTTGATAGTATTAAGATCCGCCCCGCGATTTAATAAATGCGTGGCAAAGGTGTGACGAATGGTGTGGGGACTTCTTTTCTCAATGGTAGTAATCATATCCAAATACTTGCGAACAACAGCGTAGATATTTTTTGGCGATAATATCTTTCCTTTAACGTTAATAAATACAAAATTATTTTGTGCGGGTGTGCCAAAAATTTCAACATATTTTTCTAAATATTGGTTGAAAATATTTTTGAAACTGTGTCCAAAAGGGATTATGCGCTCTTTGTTTCTTTTGCCCAACACTTTAACCTGATTGTTAAACAAATCAATATCGGCAAAAGTGAGCAACCTGAGTTCCGATTGGCGCATTCCGGTGGCGTAAAAAAGTTCTAAAATGGTTTGGTCGCGCCACCCCTCAAAATTATTTTCAAACAGGTCTTCCGAAAAAAGTCGCTCCATATCTTTTTCCTCCACAAATTGAGGCAACCGTTGTTTCATTTTAGGGGTATGTACTTGTAACACAGGATTGTTATTCAAAGCGCCCATCTTAATATGGTATTTGTAAAAAGATTTTAACGCGCTCATTTTTCGATTGATAGAACGGGGAGAAATCTTTTTTTCCATCATTGTAATAACCCAGGTACGAATCATAGTAGCATCAACCGCTTTCCAATCCGTTTGGGGAAAAGCCTGCTGAAGATAACTCCAAAACTGTTCTAAATCATTGCGATACGAAATAACCGTATGTTCCGAGGCACGTTTTTCAAATTGCAGATAAGAAAGAAAAGTGTTAATAAATGACATAGTATTTTGCCGAAAACTCAGAAAATTGATTTGCAATAATCAAATAATTTTTATTTTTGCGAAATAATACAAATTTTCCAAAATAATTAGTTATGAAAACAATTATCCTTAACTTTCGCTACGCGTTGCACGTTATTATTAATAATCCACCCCGCCCTTCGGGCACCCCTCCTTTTAAAAGGAGGGGAATTGGAGCCACCGTTCTGCTCTTATCCTTTCTCCTTTTCTCCTTTTCTCCTTTCTCCTTTCTCCTTTCTCCTTTATCCGCCCAGCAACTCATCAACAACAAAGGCAACCGCAACCAATCCTATCCTGTGATCACTAAAACAGACCCGCAGGTTGTGAATCTGATTAATCAGGTTTCGGAAAGCAATATCGAGAATATTATTCGATATATGCAAAAGTATTTCAGAGTTGCTACTTCGCCGGCTGCATTAATTGTGCAAAACTGGTTAGTAGATAAATTCGAGTTATATGGATATAAAGATATTGAAATCCACTATTTTACTTATGATTCCCAAAAATTGGATGCGGGGAACATTGTGGTAATAAAAAAAGGAAGTGAATTTCCTGATGAGTACATTTTAGTTACATCACATTACGACCATTCCACCGTTAATTTCGCTGTAGGTCCTGGCGCAGATGACAATGCCTCAGGTACCGCTGGTGTATTGGAATGTGCACGTTTGCTTAAAGACTATCCCACTAAACGCTCAATTATGTTTGTTCCATTTAGTGGAGAAGAGTTTTGGATGATTGGCAGTATGCCTTTTGCCCAAAAATGTGCTACGGAAAATAAGAACATTATCGCTCATTTTAATATGGATATGATAGGCTGGTTCCCTCCAGGAAATCCTAAAACTATCATGGCTTCAGGTTATTCCTATATCTCAAAACCACTTTTTGATTACTATATACGAACGGCAAATACCTACATTCCTTCTGTTGAAACTATCCGTCTTAGTGATGGCGACAGCTACGGCGGAGACCACATGCCTTTTAATGTGTATGAATATCCCTCTTTGTATATTGGAGACATTGAATATCATAACCAACATCCCTGTTATCATAAGATGTGTGACACCATTGGACCCAATGGAGGTGTTAACCGACTGGATTTGGCGGTAAATTTTGTGCAAGCCGTTTTGTCCGCCACAGCAGAGTTGGCAAATGCCTGGTTACCTCCTCAAAATTTAAGTGCCTGCTCAGGAATAGACCACATAAAAGTTTCTTGGGACAGTTCCGGCGATAATAATACCTATAAAGTATTTAGAAACACTACGATGATTGCTGAAACTAAAAAAAATTTCTATGTAGATACCGATGTTGAAGTAGGAAAAAAATATGAATATTATGTGACAGACTTAAATGCAGCACCATCTAATAAAGATATAGTTACTTTTGTGAAACCTTTAACGCTACCCTATTCTAACAATTTTGAGAATAATAAATACGGATTTGAACAGAGTGACTGGGTAATGAGAAACGTGGACGGTAAAACTTCTCTATCTAATACTTCCGGAAGCGGATCTTTCCCTGATAATTATTTATCAATTGCAGAATTAGATTGGTTTCCAATTCCCAAAAAAACTAAAGATATTTCCGTTCGTTTTAAGTGGAATGGAACGCTGAACGGGATTTGGTATAATCAATCTTATTGGTCTCACTTGCAATACTGGAATAATACAAATCTGTTTTTTGAGGTAACAAACGACAGAAAAACCTGGCACAAATTAGCTTACATTACAAGTGTTGACTCGAAAGAGGAGAGTTTTTCTTTAAATAAATTTATTAACAGTGATTTTTTTCAGGCACGGTTTCGTTTAGAAAGCAGCGGCGCACAAGGAAGTTATACAAAACTCTGTTTTATTACCGATTTTGAGATTCTTTTTGAACCCGATACTACAAATGTGATTACCAGCTATCCTTACATTTCATCCTTTCAATTTTCGCCCAACCCGGCAAGTAGTTATATCAACATTACCACAAACCAGCAAGAACCTTATCACATTGCAGTTTACGATATGCAGGGCAGGATTATTTTTGCACAGGAGGGATTTTCAGACGGAGAACTTAATGTATCGCGTTTGCACAGAGGTAATTATCTAATTGTGGCATCCACAAAACAGCACAGGGTAGCGAAGAAATTGGTGGTGCAGTAGTTCCCATTAGTCGCGCAGCGACTATTAGGGTGTCTTTCGTACAAAACAGGTGTTTTCTTTTAATTTTGCCATAATTTTTATATTTTCGCACGTTGTTAACAATGCAACTCAAAAAAAATCAAAACGAAAAACCCCCATGCGAACCCCGGAAGTAAAAAAATTTATTGACGACCATCAGGAATTGTTTTGGTACACCCCGGCGCCCAAAAGCGAAAAAGTAACCGATGAGTTGCTGGTGGAAACCACGCTAAACCACGGTACTTGGGAGGATGTGCACGAATTGTTTAAGGTATTTGGTGAAAAAAATACGGCGAATGTATTTTTTAGCATGACCGGAAGAAAAAAATTGAACTATTATCCTGAAATTCACAATTATTTTGACCTCTATTTCAAAAAATATGCACTCTAATATTTTAACCAAAGAACAAGTAGAATTACTGCCTTTAATTAAACAGTTTAAGCGAGAGTTTTATCTTGTTGGCGGAACGGCTATCGCACTTCAAATAGGACATCGCAGGTCAATTGATTTTGATTTGTTTAAATACTCAAATCTTAATTATACAAGAATTGAGAAAAAAATAAAAAGCGCGAGAATGCCATACCAAATAACAAGAAAGGTTACAGAACAAGTAAACGTTGTAGTTAATTCTGTTAAAGCTACTTTTTTTCAGTATCCCTATACAATTGATGCTAAAGTGGATTTTGAAAATTGTATGAGAATGCCCGATTTACTAACCTTAGCAGCGATGAAAGCATTCGCTTTGGGGCAAAGGTCAAAATGGAAAGATTATGTAGATTTGTACTTCCTGCTAAAAAATTACTATACATTTGAAGAAATTTCCAACAAGGCAAAAGAGTTGTTTGAATTTATGTTTTCCGAAAAATTATTTCGTGGGCAATTGGCTTTTCATAAAGATATTAACTATTCCGAGCCGGTAGAATATATGCCGGGGTTTGAAGTGGATGAAAATGAGGTAAAAGAGTTTTTGATTGATAAGGCATTAGAACTATAAACAGTAGATGAAAGAAAAGAAGGAGAAAGTTTTTGGGTTTGAGCGGAACGTCTTTTATACAGGACTCACAAGTTTTTTTACCGACACTTCTACTAAAATGGTGTACAGCGTTATGCCGCTGTTTCTGCTCTCTATCGGCGCATCGAAAACGCTCATCTCTTTAATTGAGGGTATTGCCGAAAGTACAGCCTCATTGGTAAAAGCACTGTCAGGTTATTGGAGCGACAAAATTGGTAAAAACAAACCCTTTATGCTGATAGGATATGGGGTTACGGCACTGATTACGCCTCTGTATTCATTTGTTGGGAAACCCGTTGAGGTGCTGTTCTATCGTTTTTTTGAGCGCATTGGAAAGGGGGTGCGGGCGGCACCGCGCGACAGTTTGATTAGCGGCTCGGTTACCAAAAAAGATGCAGGAAAAAATTTCGGATTTCACAAAGCTATGGACAACAGCGGCGCAATTTTAGGACCGCTGGCTGCCTTTTTGTTACTCTACTTTTTACCAAGCGGCGACACAATAATGAGTTATAAGATAATATTTTTGATTGCCACCATCCCTGCCATACTGGGCGTTATAACAATTGCTGTTTTTATCAAAGAAAAAAAAGCAGACCCACAAAGCGGTGCGAATAAACTCTCTATCAAAAACTTACCGAAACGATATTTCTTTTTTCTTGCTATTGTCTTTGTATTTACGCTGGGCAATTTTTCAGATGCCCTGTTGTTGGTAAAAACCACCGAAACGGGTGTCAATAGAGTTTACATTCCGTTTATTTATATGATTTTCAATATGGTATCGGTATTGTTGGCAATACCGATAGGCAAACTATCCGACAAAATTGGGCGCGAAAAGTTGATTATTCCGGGTTTTTTAATCTTTGCACTTACATTTTTTATGTTCGGAAAATTTAACAGTATATCCATTTTTATAGGATTGTTTGCTATGTACGGATTGTACAGCGCATTGGTTGACGGCAGCCAGAAAGCGATGATTTCGGATATTGTGAGTAAAGAGTTGCGGGGGACAGGTTATGGTATTTATCACGCTGTTCTCGGCATTACACTGTTGCCCGCCAGTTTGATTGCAGGATTGTTGTACGACAAAGTAAGTTCCAATGCACCGTTCTATTTCGGCGCGGCAATGGCATTGATGGCAACTGCGTTAATGGTAGTTTTTGCCCTTACAAACAGGGTTTCGAGGAAGTTAATATAACATAGTAATGATGAAAAAAATTAGAATAGACTATTGCACCGGCACCGGCGGCTCAAAATTAGTCGCAGAATTATTGGCAGAAAAACTAAGAAAATCGAATGTTACTGTTGAAGTTAACAGAATTTTTAGAGCAAAAACCACACAGATTGAAGAAGTTAACACAGATTATTATATTTTGATTTTTCCGGTGCATTCTTTCAATGCGCCCAAAGTTGTTTATCATTGGGTTAACCATTTAAAAGGGAATCGTTGTAAAACAGCACTCGTTGCAGTTTCGGGCGGCGGCAATGTGCTGACCAATACCGCTTGCAGACGAAAAACCGTTAAGTTGTTGAAAAAAAGTAATTTCAATTTGATATTTCAAGAAATGGTGCGAATGCCCAACAATTGGATGAAAGCACCCGGCGAGGCAAAATGTACTAAAATCCTTTCAAAATTACCCCACAAGGTTGATACGATTTCGCAAGCCGTTTTGTCTGAAAAGAAAAAAAGAAAGATTATTTACTGGATTGATTATTTGATTTCTGCCTTAGGGGAATGTGAAAAAAATGCTACCCAAAAATTCGGAAAAGGAATAAGAGTGTTGAGTTCCTGTAATGGCTGTGGACTTTGTGCAAACAATTGTTGTTCTTCCAACATAAAAATAGAAGACAAAACTTCGGAGAGCTCAGTTTCCAAACCAGTGTTTGACGATTATTGCGATATGTGTTTGGGGTGCATCTATAACTGCCCGCAAAAAGCGTTACAGCCCACCTACGGCGCATTTCAAGTGGATAAAAGAGGGTATGACTTGAAGTTGATGTGCAGGAATGCGGGTATTTTTAGAGATATCTGAGTAGTTTACTGTGTTCATCTGTGCTTTCTGTGCCTCTGAGTTGAGTGTTTTTTTCAGCACAGAGGCACAAAGGACACTGAGTTCACAAAGGGATGTAATTTTAACATATTAGAACACAGCAAGATACGATAATTATTAAAAAAGGTTTCTGTAAAAAATAAAATTTTTTGTTACTTTGCATAAAATTTTATCCCCATGAAAACGCACACCATTTTTCCCTTTCTGCTACTAAGGGTGTCTTTAGTAAATAAGGGCTCAAGATATATTTTTTTCTCCTTTCTCCTTTTTTTCCTTCTCCTTTCTCCTTTATCCGCCCAGCAACTCATCAACAACAAAGGCAACCGCAACCAATCTTATCCTGTTATCACAGAGACAAATCCCGATATTGTAGCACTTATCAATCAAGTCTCCCAAGACAGCATTGAGAGCCATATTAGGTATATGCAACAGTTTCACAGAATTGCAAACACACCCGCGGCTTTTGAAGTACAAAATTATTTAGTAAATCAATTTGAATCTTATGGATATGAGGACATTTCGCTTCATACTTTTTATTGTCCTCCATGGTCGCTTTCACAAGACACAATAGCTGCCGCTAACGTGGTTGTTCTAAAAAAAGGTTTGGTTTTTCCGGACGAATATATTATTATTTGTGGTCATTACGACACTTACGATGGCCCCGGCGCAGATTGCAACGCTTCCGGCACTGCAGGCATTTTGGAATGTGCACGTCTGCTCAAAGATTTTCCAACCAAACGTTCAATTATTTTTGTGCCTTTTAATGCAACAGAAATGTATCTAGTGGGCAGTCATCCATTTGCAGAAATGTGCGCTGCCAAAAATATGAACATATTGGGTGTTTTTAACTTAGATATGATTGGATTTTATCCTGAAGATATGGGAAACATCACAATGGGAACAGGTTATTCATACATTTCAAAAAATTTGTTCGATTACTATTCTCATGTGGCTAATCTATATCTACCTAATATTCCTACTTTCCAATTTAGTTTTGGAGACGAGCATGGAGAGCAGTGGTCATTTCATATATTTGGTTACCCTGGACTATATATCGGTGATACTGAATATTTAACCAAAAATCCCTATGTTCATACGCTTTCAGATACGCTTGGAAGCGGGGTTAATCGTTTAGATCTTGCAAAAGCTTTCGTGCAAGCAGTTATAAGTGCAACGGCTGAGTTGGCAAATGCATGGCTACCTCCGCAAAAATTAAGTGCCTGTCAGGGAATAGATAAAATTACGGTAAGTTGGGATAATGACGGCGAATCATCTTCGTATAAAATATTCAAAAATAATGTTTTATTAGAGGAAACTAAAAACAATTTTTATGAAGACTATGATGTTGAGTTGGAAAACAAATATGAATATTTTGTTATCGCCGTAAACGGAACAACAGGAAAAGAAACAGCTCCTTCAAACAAAGATAAGGTAACTTTTGTTGCACCTTTGCAACTTCCGTATTCTAATGATTTTAAAGTTGATAAATATGGATTTGAGCAAACTGACTGGGCACTCAAGGAATATGTAAATAAAAGTACGCTTTGTAATGCTAGTGGCTACACACTTTTTCCCGACAATTATTTGTCAATAGCAGAGTTAGATTGGTTTTCTATACCTAATAATATTGAAAATATCTCTATCTCTTTTAAGTGGGCTGGTAATATTGTGGGAGAGTGGTACCAAGCAGCATATATTCATAAACATGATTGGAATAACGCAGGTATGTGGTTTGAAGTCACAAATGATAGAAAAACATGGCATAAATTAGCGTATATTTCGGGGAAAAATAATAGTTGGATAGATTGTGAATTTTCTCTTAATGATTATATTGGCAGCGATTTTTTTCAGGCGCGGTTTCGTTTGGAAAGCAGCGGACATTATGATAGAAAATACACAAAACGTGCCAATATTACTGATGTTGAAATTGTTTTTACCGAAGGAAACGGCATTGGCAAATATGAATCCCCCTATTTAACAAACTTATTCGTTTCGCCCAATCCAACAACAGGAATTGTTACTATTACTACTTTTCAAGAAAATGATTATCAAATTAGTGTTTACGATTTAATGGGGAAACAACTCTTTCAGCAGGATGCGTTTCGGGATGGGAGTTTAGATATTTCGTTTTTGGCAAAAGGGACATATTTAGTTGTGGCTTCCTTGCCCAAGCATAGCGTGGCGAAGAAGTTGGTGGTTTTTTAAATTTTATGCAATAAATATACTGTAGTGCATAAAAAAATGTATTTTTGTGCACTAAAATTAAAGTACTATGATACGAACAGTTGTTTTACAGCAAAAAGAGGAACGCGATACGCTTTTACAATACGAATATCAAGAGCGTTTTCTGAATGAAAATCCGGAAATTTTTCTCAAATCTAACCTCATAAAATTAATTACCGGACCAAGGCGAGCCGGAAAGTCGGTTTTTGCACTGCAGCTATTAAAATCAAGAAATTTTGCTTATCTGAATTTTGATGACGATTTACTGTTAAGAAATTTTGATGAAAATAGTGTAATACAATTGCTTTTAGAGATTTATCCCAACTTTGAGTATTTGCTTTTGGATGAAATACAAAACCTACCGGAATGGGAACTTTGGGTTGGCAAATTATATCGTAGAGGAATTAACCTGATTATTACAGGTTCAAACTCAAAACTTCTCTCAAATGAAATGGCGACTGCGCTCACAGGACGTTTTATTCAAATCAATATTTTGCCATTTAGTTACGCAGAGGTTCTTGCATTTAACAACGTTCCGTTAAAATATGAGACACCGGCAGAAAAGCCGCAACTATTGCAACAATTAGCAGAAATCCTGAAATTTGGCTCTTTTCCCGAAATTATTAAGTCGCGTACCTTAACCCGAAACTACTTGTCCATGCTTTACGATTCAATTTTGTTGAAAGATATTACAAAGCGTTTTAAAGTACGCCACAGTAATGAATTATTTAATCTTTCAACCTACTTACTGGCAAACAATTGTAATCCATTTTCAGTTAATCAGTTATCGGAAGATTTGAATTTCAAAAGCGTGCACACCGCTCAAAAATTTTGCAACTATTTGGCTGAGCCTTATCTGTTTTTCTATTTGCAACGATATAACAACAAATTAAAAGTCATGAAGAAAGCACCACAAAAATCCTATATTGTGGATAACGGATTTCTATTGGCTAAATCCTTTGAACTGTCGGAGAATAGAGGAAGATTATTAGAAAATTTGGTGTTTATTGAATTGATTCGCAGGGGCTATAATACTCATCAAACTCTTTTTTATTACCGAACACGTAACGATAAAGAGATTGATTTTGCTTGCAGAAATATACACAAAGTAGAAACATTAATACAGGTTTCGTATGATTTACAGAATTCAAAAACCTTTAAAAGAGAAATTTCAGCCTTAATTGAAGCAAGCGGCGAGTTGAATTGTAAAAACCTGCTTTTACTTACTTGGGATGAAGAAAATATGATAGAAGAAAACAATTTATCTATCCATATAAAACCTGTATGGAAATGGCTGTTAAATTTGTAACTCTGCGTTCATCTGTGCTTTCTGCGTCCTCTGCGTGCTAAAAAAACCACAAAGTTCACAAAGGAATTTCACCAAGAACACAATGATAGTAATTTTAATACACTAAAAAACAGCACCATACGATAATTTTCAAAAAAAAGTATCGATAAAAGTTATGGTATTTAAAAAATTATATTTTTGCCGTCCCATTTGATTGAGGTATTGCGCGAGCAAATTTCGGTCGCGGTGTGTTGGAAAACACAAGAGTTCTTTGACATTTTGGAAGAGAAAA
>Ga0209737_10002068_pt1 | contig 14122 bp, 19 predicted proteins | sample TergutCu122P3_FD_187284 | JGI IMG/M metagenome (GOLD analysis project Ga0209737, IMG submission 187284) | Cubitermes ugandensis P3 segment gut microbial communities from Kakamega Forest, Kenya - Cu122 P3 (SPAdes) (version 2) | ecosystem: Host-associated > Arthropoda: Insects > Digestive system...
CTTTCGCTCCGTGAGAAACGTTGCGTTACGTAAGCTCGTAAAGTACACGAGCTAAGTAACGACGTTTCTCAAGGGTTTGCTTTTGGAATATGACATGCTGGGCTTCGCAGTCAACGTTTTTTTGTAGAACGCTTGGAGTATGACATGCTCGCTTCGCACAAACTCCCTCATCCAAAGCCATAACTACAAAGGCTTCTTCCCCGGCAACCCAGCACGACGTGGATACTTAATAGGAGTTATAGATATTTTCTTCACCCCGACAAGGGAACGGGAGATATCAGAGTTAGGTAAGTCGAATGTCAATTGCTTATCCAACTTGCCACCAAGCAAGCAAATACAATTTTGTGCATCTGATACCTCAGTTGAAACTTCCGCCTTATATGCAATAAACAACCCACCGGGTTTTACAAACGGCAAACAATACTCAGTCAAGGTAGATAGGTTGGCGACGGCACGTGAAACACATAAATCATATTTTTCGCGGTGAAATGAGTTTTGTGCTAAGTCCTCAGCCCTCCCATGAATGGGGATGATATCAGATAGATTAAGTTTACATATGACATCTTCAAGAAAAGAAATCCGTTTATTTAATGAATCAACTAAGGTAATTTTTAAATGAGGGAAAACAATTTTCAAGGGGATGCCGGGAAAACCTGCTCCGGTACCTATATCAATAATATGGATATCGCCGGATAAATCAATATCATAAGTACAAAGGGATAAGCTGTCGATAAAATGCTTTTTATATACATCATACCGTTCAGTGATAGATGTGAGATTGAATTTTTTATTTTCCGAAAGGAGTATATCATAGAAACAATCAAATTTTTCAATCTGGTCAGTATTGAGTTTTAATCTAAAGACATCGAGGTCTTGGAAGAAAATATCGTTGGCTTTCATGATTGTTATAATACATTATTTTATTAGGATTTACAACAGTTCAACCCTTCAAGTACATCATTAATGGAAGGAATTATATATTAAGAAACTTATGTATTCTTTATTTAACTCTTTTCTTTATGACGAAATTGGTATATGATAATTGTATAAACCATTTGAGGTGGAATTTGGATGACTACAAATGTAAATGAAGCTCTGTCTGCAATTCAAGAGAGTTTTTTGACTGAGAGCAATGAACTGAAATTAAAGTTGCAAAGCAATAATCTTAGTATAAAAGAGCTGGAATATTACATAAGGCAATTTGAAGCGGCTGATGATGAAGCGGATGCAAGTATGTTTTCACCGCATAAACCTGTTAATAAAGCTGGTTTGGATTCAAGAAGGGTAGAAGATTTAAGTCGCAAAAAGGAATTACTTGAGTTGGAAAACCAGCAACTTTCAAAGGAAATCAATGTTCTTGAGGAACGGATTAAAACAATTGGTGAAGTGATATCGGTTGATCCATTTTTGAACCGCTTTGTATTTTTGGATATGCAGGAAAATGAAAGGCAAAGAATAGCCCGTGATTTACATGATTCATCCTTACAGAATATGACCCACTTGATTCATGCGATTGAGTTAAGCGCCCTATACATAGACACCGACCCGCAACAGGCGAAGTTGGAGTTAAAGGAAATTGCCTTAAAAATTAATAATGTTATTAAGGAAATGCGGGAAACAATTTATGATTTAAGACCAATGGAGTTTGATGATTTAGGATTCCGCGAAGCTATCCAAAACATGATTACTAAACAGCAAAAAGATACTGATATTTTCATTAATTTAGAAATGGATGATGTGATAAAGATAAAGAACAATTTGATTTTTTCAAATATTTATCGAATTATCCGGGAATGTATGGCAAACGCCATAAAGCATTCATCAGCAAGAGAATTGAATATTAAGCTGTATGAAGAGGGTAACTTGTTTCATGTGGAAATCGAAGATGATGGTATAGGATTTGAGTCGGTTAAAAACGGCAATGAAAATCATTTTGGTTTACAAATATTGAAAGAGAGGGTTCAACTTTTGAAGGGGGAGTTGAAGATTAATTCCTCAAACGATAAAGGAACGGATATCAAAATTTGTATACCAACCGATAGCATTGATACTTTTCATTGAAAAGAAAGAGGGTAAAATGAGTATTAAAATCGTATTGGCTGATGACCATGTACTAATACGGGAAGGTATTAGAAAACTCCTGGAGTTTGATGGCAGTATGGAAGTAGTTGCAGAAGCCGGTGATGGAGTTGAATGCCTTGAAGTTCTTAAAGCAGTAAAGGCAGATATTTTATTATTGGACATTAATATGCCTAAAATAAATGGAATTGATGTTTTAGATGAGTTGAAGACAAATAAATCTGTGATTAAAGTATTGATGCTGACTGTCCATAACGAAGTTGAGTATTTAGTAAAAGCGGTTGATATAGGTGCAGAAGGATATATATTAAAAGATGCAGGGTTTGTTGAATTAAAGAAGGCGATTAATACTATAGTGGAAGGCGGGACATATATTCAGCCAAATTTAATTCCGGCATTGAACTCACGATTAATCAAACGCGATATTGATAAGGAAAAGTTGGCGCAACTCACAAAACGGGAAATGGAGATATTGGCACAAATCGCAGGAGGTATGTTCAACAAAGAAATCGGAAACAACCTTAACATTAGTGAGAGGACCGTAAAAAACCATATATCGAGCATTTTTAAGAAAATAGAGGTTTCAGACCGGACACAAGCAGCAGTTTTCGCGATTAAAAACAATGTAGTAAAACTTTTTTAACTACCCGATATTTTGCATCCCTCCAAGGAGGAAAATACAGTTTCACGTGAAACAGACAAGCCATACACAAGATAATGTTTCACGTGAAACATCGAAACCCTAGATATAGTATTTTTTACGTGAAACATTAAAAACGTGAAACATTAGAGACAGAAAGGTAAATATAAATGGGAAGAATTATTGCAGTAACAAATCAAAAAGGCGGGGTTGGTAAAACTACTACATCAATAAATTTATCAGCCGCATTGGCAGATAAAAACAAAAAAGTCCTTGTTGTTGATACTGACCCTCAAGGAAATACAACCAGTGGATTTGGAATTGATAAAAATTCATTGGAATATACAATATATGAACTTCTCTTAGGAGATTGCTCAATTAGTGAGTGTATTATTAAAAACATAATTCCCGGCGTCTCCATTATTCCGTCTAACGTAAATTTGGCGGCGGCCGAAATAGAGCTGATCGGCATTGACAAGAAGGAATTTATCCTCAGGAATGAAATTGAATGGGTGAGCGATCAATATGATTATGTAATAATCGATTGTCCACCAGCCCTTAGTTTATTGACTATCAATGCAATGACAACTGCCAATACAGTTTTAGTCCCAATTCAATGTGAGTATTATGCGTTGGAGGGATTAAGCCAGCTCATACATACAGTGAATCTGGTAAAAGAAAGGTTAAATCCCGACTTAGATATGGAGGGAGTTGTTTTTACGATGTTTGACTCGCGGACAAACTTATCGTCGCAAGTAGTTGAAAATGTAAAAAACCACCTTAACCAAAGAGTTTATGATACCGTTATTCCTCGGAACATCAGGCTTGCCGAAGCCCCCAGCTATGGTATGCCAATAAATAAATATGACCCAAAGTCCGCCGGAGCGGAAGCGTACATGTTACTGGCAGATGAAGTAATCAACAGAAAGGATAGTTGAGGATATGGCAGCAAGAGGATTAGGAAAGGGATTGGATTCACTGATTCCGAGTACCGAAACACAAAAAAAATCAAGCGATACAAAGAGTACGGGTACAAAAGGTGGTGAAACCCTAGTAAGCATAATCAAGGTTGAACCCAACCGAGATCAGCCAAGGAAAAATTTTGACGAAGACACATTGGAAGAACTGGCAGATTCGATTAAACAGTTTGGATTGCTCCAGCCGATTTTGGTGCAAGACCGGAATACCTATTATGAGATTATCGCTGGTGAACGCCGATGGAGGGCCGCAAAAAAAGCTGGTCTGAAAGAGATACCGGTAATCATTAAAAATTATACAGACCAAGAAATTGTTGAGATTTCCTTGATAGAAAACATTCAGCGTGAGGATTTGAATCCAATAGAAGAAGCTCAAGCTTTTAAGCGTCTGCTAACGGAATTTAATCTTAAGCAGGATGAAATAGCTGAGCGAGTTTCAAAAAGCCGGACGGCGGTTACCAATTCCATCCGTTTGCTTAAGCTTTGTGATGAAGTCCAGCAAATGATTATTACGGAAATGATTACGACTGGACATGCCCGGGCTTTGATTACTATCGAAGATGCTGAACATCAGTTTGCACTCGCGCAAAAAATATTTGATGAAAAACTAAGTGTCCGTGATGTTGAGAAGCTGGTTAAAAACTGGGGTAAAACATCACCTGACAAGGTTTCAGCAAAAAATGATTCCGGCAGCTTGGATGTGATTTATCAAGATATGGCGGAAAAACTGAAAGTAATTTTAGGGACTAAGGTATCTATTCAATCAAAAGGTGAAGGAGCCGGAAAAATAGAGATAGAGTTTTACAACCATGACGATTTTGACAGAATTATTGAGAAGTTAAAACATACTCAATAGCATACGGAAGGGACAAAAATGGACAGCAAATTTTTAAGAAGCATTGGTTTAGGGAACATAGATATTGGTATTGTACTAGTAATAATTTTATTATTAACACTATGCTTACTGGTTACCACAATTGTAATTATGGTTAAGTTCTCAAATTTATGTAAAAAGTATCAACAATTTATGCAGGGTAATACTGCCCGCTCATTAGAATCAGATATAGTCAGACTTTATGAGGATACGAAATACGTAAAACTGGCAGTCGAGAAAAACCGTAAGGATGTAACTGTTTTATTCGATAAAGTTTCACGCGCTTTTCAAAAAGCCGGGTTGGTTAAATATGATGCCTTTAGCCAGATGGGAGGAAACCTAAGTTTCAGTTTGGCATTATTGGATGAAAACAATAATGGATATGTAATTAACTCAATGCACAGTACTGAAGGGTGTTATACTTATACCAAGGAAATTATTAATGGAGCCAGCGCGATTCACTTGGGCGATGAAGAGAAAAAGGCACTGGATATCGCGATGGAAAGTAGTATCAATTAAGGGGACCGAAATGAGATTATGTAAAATTGATGAGTTAGAAGAAGGACAATCATTATCCCGGGCAGTATTTAGTTATGATTATCAAATTTTGCTGGCCGAAGGAACTGTATTAACCGAAGACTATATTGAGAAGTTAAAAAATCTTGGTATTACCGAATTATATATATACGATGAGAATTATCGTAATATAGAAGCCGTATCGGTAATGAAACAAGAAATGGAAGAGTTGATACATAAGAATGTCCGTAACATACTCGAAAAGCATACATATACCCGTAACAAAGAATTACAGAAGCTAAGCAAAACGGCCGAAGAGATAGTAATAAATATCTTAAAAGAGGAAGAAGTAATCGACCGGGTATATGATATAAGGGAACGTAGCTCAGATTTATATGAGCATTCCATTTCGACTTGCAGTTTGGCGACCTTGGTAGCCCTTAAGTTGGAGATGGAAAAGGAAAAAATTCACGATATAAGTGTTGCCTGCTTGCTCCATGATATTGGACTCCGTTATTTGGATTTTGAATATATTGACCGGAAAGCAGAGGATTTCAACAATGTTGAAACAGTTGAGTATTACAAACACCCTATTTATGGTTACACCTCTATTAAGGAAGAATCATGGATAAGTGAATTAAGTAAAACTATCATCCTATTCCATCATGAAAATATTGATGGTTCAGGATTTCCAATGAGGGTAAAAGATATTCCGCTTGAAGCACGGATAGTAGCAACTTGTGACATGTTCGACGAAATGATTTGCGGAATCTGTCAGGAGCGGCTTAAGGTTTATGAGGCAATTGAAAACTTAAAGGTATATTGTGGCATAAAATATGATGAGAAAGTTGTCAGTACCCTGTTGGAATTTTTGGCAGTTTATCCGGTAGGCAGTATCGTGGTTACCAATGAAAACGAAACAGGTATCGTTATCTGCCAGAATAAAGGTTTTTCAGACCGGCCGGTACTACGGATAATTAAGGATAAAGATGGAAATCCGTTAAATGAATTTCACATAGTTGATATGACTAAGAAGAATACCGTTTTTATTGATAAAGTAGTTGAGTAGTTGACAAAAACATAAATAGATTGTAGAGTAATGAGAACATACCAAACGGAGTAATCCGTTATCATTCATATAAGAGGTATCTATGCTTGACATTAAATTAATAAGGGAAAATCCCGAGCTGGTAAAAGAAAATATCCGTAAGAAATTTCAAGACCACAAGCTTCATCTTGTTGATGAAGTTATTGAACTTGACCTAATCAACCGAAATACAAAACAGGAAGCAGATGACTTACGGGCGAACCGCAACAAAGTAGCCAAGGAAATCGGTAACTTGATGTCACAGGGAAAAAAAGATGAAGCAGAGGCAAAAAAAGCAGAAGTTACTACCAATGCCAATCGGTTGAAAGAGCTTGAAACAAAAGAAGCTGAACTTGAAGAAAAAATAACGCAAATAATGATGACGATTCCGAACATCATCGCTGATGATGTACCAATAGGGCGTGATGATAGCGAAAACGTTGAAGTAAAAGTATATGGCAATCCTACTAAACCTGATTTTGATATCCCTTACCATGCGGAAATCATGGAAAGTTTTGGCGGGTTGGATTTGGACAGTGCCAGAAAAGTTGCCGGTAATGGATTTTATTATTTAGTTGGTGATATTGCCAGACTTCATTCAGCTATCATCACCTATGCCCGTGATTTCATGATAGACAGAGGATTTACCTATTGCATCCCACCTTTTATGATACGCTCGAATGTTGTGACCGGGGTGATGAGCTTTGCGGAAATGGATGCAATGATGTATAAAATTGAGGGTGAAGATTTATACTTAATCGGCACCTCTGAACATTCGATGATTGGTAAGTTTATTGACAGTATTATCAACGAGGAAAATTTACCCCAGACCTTGACCAGCTATTCACCCTGTTTCCGCAAGGAAAAAGGTGCACATGGTTTGGAAGAGCGGGGAGTTTACCGTGTCCATCAGTTTGAAAAACAAGAAATGATAGTGGTTTGCAAGCCGGAAGATTCACCATATTGGTTTGATAAAATGTGGCAGAATACGATTGATTTCTTTTGTACCCTCGATATTCCTATACGGACTTTGGAATGTTGCTCCGGTGATTTGGCTGACCTCAAAATTAAATCATATGATGTTGAAGCTTGGTCGCCGCGTCAGCAAAAGTATTTTGAAGCCGGTAGCTGCTCAAATCTTGGTGATGCCCAAGCGAGAAGATTAAAAATTCGCGTAAATGGTGAGAGCGGTAAGTACTTTGCCCATACAATAAATAATACAGTTGTTGCACCACCACGGATGCTGATATCTTTTCTTGAAAACAACTTGCAGGCCGATGGCTCAGTCCGTATTCCTGCTGCCTTAAGTCCGTACATGGGTGGTAAAACAGTTTTAATACCAAAATAAAGTCAGTAAGGAGGTGAAGCCTTGCATAAATATATGCGTGCTATCGGTTTTAGCAAACTAATAGACCGAAATGAAATAAAACAACTTTTAACTGATATTGTCATGCAGTCAACATCATGTGCTTATACAATGAACTCCGATAATGTCGTTTTGGCTGAGTTTACCAAGGACTACGCTGACAATATTGGCGTTGCCGTTTGTGGAGAATTTGATAGCGAAGACAAATTTATTTATGAATATTTTTATCCTTATATGCGTGGCTCTTCAATCTCGACTGGAGAGGATGTTTCGGTCGAACGTCATGCTTCCCAGGAATCATATGCCGGAGTATGTGATGATATCCGGGTTGGTGTTTCATTGATTTTTTACCTTCAAAATATGATAACATACGTTAAATTTAAATGTGCCGGAAAATTACCTGTCCGTAATACGACCCTGACCTTGTCCGGATTGTCTATCGAAGGAACGATTTTATTTCCTATTATTAAAAATGACCATGACCGGCGTCGGATAAACCGTGCCAATATAAACCGCAGCAATCTCATCCAAGCTGCCCGCCAAGGCGATGAAGAAGCCATCGAAAGCTTGACCCTTGAAGACATGGATACTTACACAACCATATCCAAGCGGATACACACAGAAGATGTTTTTAGCCTGGTTGACACTTTCTTCATGCCATACGGGGTCGAGTGTGACCATTATTCGGTGATGGGTGAGATTTTAGATACCCGCTTAGTCTACAATAAACAAACCGGGGAAGGTGTCCATCAATTGACAATCAGCTGTAACGACATAACTATTGATATCTGTATAAATGAAAACGATATTTTAGGAATTCCGGAAGTAGGCCGCCGTTTCAAAGGGGTCATATGGGCACAAGGTTATATTAATTTTCCGGATTGATTAAGGTATGCCAAAAATGTGCTATACTTGTCTCCGTAGCTCAGTGGATAGAGCACTCGCCTCCTAAGCGAGGGGTCGGACGTTCAAATCGTCTCGGGGACGTTAGAAGTTAGAAATTTATTTTCTGAGGGTACTATATGTGTACGCAAAATCAACTAAAAACGATCACGGATAATATTATGTTTGGAGCAAAAGATATCCTAGGAGATAAACTTCGTAGGATTATTCTTTATGGTTCATATGCTCGGGGTGATTTTAATAATGAATCTGATGTCGATATTATGATATTAGCTGATATTAATAATGATGAAGCTCATTACTATGATGAAAAAATTTGTGAAATCACAAGTGAATTAGGAATTGCAAATAATATTATGATTTCAGCTTATTTAAAAAACAAAAAAGCATTTGATGAAAGTTTACCCATATTACCCTTCTACCAGAATGTATTAGAAGAGGGAGTAGAAATATATGCTGACTAATAATGATTTATCGAGATATGCGGTCATTGATATAGATGAATTTCGTGAGTTTGAGAAAATGACAGCTTGGCAACGATTAAAGTCCGAATTAAACAAGGGTTTTGAATCCGGGGAAAAAGACGGTTGGATTGATTCCGATGATGTTCGTTCAAGACTAGAGGAGCGGTATCGTGTTTAAGATTATTTCACTTCCGTATGAATGGAAGCTTAAGTCTTATATTCGTATGTAAAGGTTTGTGGTTGCTCTAATATATGATATAAATTTATTAAAAGTTGCGTTAAATCGGAGGATTATGTTATGGAACATAAGCTGATGAGCGAACAGGAAAAAATCAATATATTCATGGAAGCACATGAGCTTCGTAAAGAAGGTAAAGAAGAGGAAGCAGCTGCCGTTCAGAGAAAAGCACCACTCCCGGCATTTTTGGCAAAAAGTTGCAAAGAAAATTTTGGTGCAGATATCCTGATTCAAGGTGGATGGAATCTTGCGGAAGCGAACGCAGAATATGGACCAGACTGGCTTACTGACTAAACAAAATTAAACCCCACGTATATGAGGGGTTTTACAAAAATTATTTATCACCGTAATGCGTATGACATTCAGCGATTTCTACTGTGCCATCGACAATACGAAAAATCATTCTGCTACCCTCATCAAGTTTTTTGCTCCACCATCCTGAAAGATTTTCCCTAAGCGGTTCAGGATGCCCAAACCGCCTGTTCCGTTGGGTGTCCTCGATGATTTTTCTAAGAGCCTTAAAAAAACGCTTATCTTTTTCTTGCACTTAAAATGACTGCTTAAGCGCGTTCGGTGAGAATTTGTCTGACATCATCGTAAATTTTCCCCTCCCCACGCTCTAACTGAGCGATTGATTCAAGTAAAAACGTTGGTTTGCATCCGAATAAAAAGGGTCTGTTTCTGCGGTAATATCAAACGGAACACTTAAGCCCATGCTATCACATAATTTGGCAAACTCTTCCTTTTTGCCAGCCTCAAGGCGAATAGTTGTATGATTAGCCATTTATGTACTCCTTTCAAACGACATACTTTGTATATATTATTAATGTTTCTTTTCCCATAAATAACATACCGAAGATTTTTCAAATCCTATCCGATAATAAAATTGTTGATTTGAAATTACAATTGCCTTTTTCGCCCCCATTGCAACACAGCGGTTAATGCTTTCGTATACTGCTGCCTTTCCGATGCCACGTCTTCTAAATTTAGGTATTGTCATAACTGGCTCTACATAGCATATTTCATCACCGGGTGCATACCAAGTACCGCAATGAGCGGCATAATCACCATTTGGAGCAACGATGAATACGGCAAGCTTTGGGTTGTTGTGCGGTTTTTCCGGAAAATCTGCATCCGACAGTCCTGTAGCAGGCTCTCCCTCATTTTCGAAACCCTTATGAAATACAGCAACATACTTATCGACATTTTTATCTGTATGGTAATCAGTAATGACGAATTCATCATCAAGCTTGTATGATAGCGGTTTTAAACAATCAAGTTCCAATACGTACTCGCTGATTGTTGTCATCGAATATCCCTTTTCTTTAACAATGGAAATTAGTTCTTTATCGTTTTCATCAACGAATAAGCTGGACATACCGTTGTGTGATAATTCTGAAAAGGCATAATCAACCATTTCTGACTTTAGATGTGCATATTGTGGATTCATCACAATATACGCCTGCTCCCTCATATCATGTGTCGCAAGTCCGGCGATTTCTGCTCCATCCATTAACAACCCTATTGAAGGTAATGTCAATTCATCAAGATAAGTGTGACCTAAAAGCCACTCCCATCTCGCCCAATGCCAATTTTTGTTGTAGCCGGTTGCTCCAAACTCTTTGAGAAAATTTATTACCGTATAAAACTCGTTACATATACGATTCTTGGGATATTTTTCTACCCTTATATTCATTTCTACACCACCTGCTTTAATTACCAAATTTGCGTCCATATTTTCAGGTTCCACTATTTCCAAACCGCTCTTTCAGTTTTATATACAAATTCGCCATACTTTTATCACCATCATTATCAAAGAACAGACAAAATGGAAGGCTGTCAGTTTCCCTGTGTTTGATTACGCAGGCGCAGCACTTTTTGTAATTTGGGCAAGTCGTTTTTGGACAAGCACATTCAATTACATTTTCACAATTCATATCAATACCTCCAGAATGAAACCCCATTTAGTATAATCATGCACAAGGATTTGGATTACAGTGTATTAACAACATTTTTTATTGCTACCGTTATCCGGACAACCGCAAGTCGGTTCTTTGCCTGTAATCCAGTTATAAATAATTGCCGCCGCGCAACCGACGCCAGCATTAACCCCAATCGCTTTCGTCGGGCAGTTCATGGAACAAGCTCCACATTCCATACAGAGGTCTTTGTCGGTAATGCGTGCTTTTTTATCAGACATATCGAACACGCCATGTGGACAAACTTCTGAACAGCGTTCACAACCAATACATTTTTCAACATTATATTCAAGGGTAGTTACATTTTTCAAATATCTATGCTTCATCACTTTTCCTCCTGCCGAATAAATGGACGCCGAGCGTCAATGCTAAACCCATAACCGTCGAACCGACAATCCACGGTAATGATTTCTTCATTTCCTTATTGACACCGGACGGTGATGTATAAGTTGACGCACCTGTGAAATTCATGGCAAGATATGAAGCCAACGCCGGAAATAACAACAAATGCCCTATTGAAAGCAAACGGTTTCCTTTCTTATAACCGCCAGTAAAACCTAAAATCCAAGCGGTACATTCCAATCCCATAAGCCAACCCTTAAGCGAGAAAGCCTTGCCGGGTATATACGGAAGCAACACGGGGGTAACCACTCCACCAGCAAAGATAGAACCAAGATAACAGGCGAAGTCCTGTTTGTCGAACGGTCTTTTTATGAATGTATTGGCAAAAAACATAACACCGAAAATAGGTAATGCGATTTTCATCGCAGGGATTATCTCCATAGGTGTTAGTACAAGCCTATCCCACATATTAAATTGCACTGTCCGCATTTCCTTTGTGGCTTTGCATCCGGCTTCTAAGTAGGCTTTGATATCCTCAGCCCGAACGGGACCGTAATTGACATCGAACCCCGAACGGCTTTTTATCTCATGGGCGGCAATACCCGTTGCGCCAAGCTGTGGTAGTATCAATTTTTTGTGGGAAATATACTTGGATAACTCCGATAATTCAATCCGGTTTAACAACTCCTCCGTGCCGAATGTTCCTTTGCCCGCCGCACACCATACGTTGATACCTTTGGTATCGAGAATCAAAAGCCAACAATCCAGATCTTCAAGGTTTTTCCTTAATGTATCAAAAGTTAACTTATAATTTGCGCTGACTAACACAGGTGATTCATTGTTGGGTTTCCCTACGGCATAAAGCCCTGGTTCAATGGTGTAATCCATACGCCCAATGCCCCATCGGGCTTTCCACGCACCTAGAATATCACTAGTCGAAAGCGAAGTGGAAACAGTTTTTACGGTCGGATTTTCACAGCAACCGACAGATGGACAACAAAATTTTTCATTCATATACAGCACCCCTCTGTTTTAGTTTCAAGTATTGATGTAAATTTTTTCATTAATGATATCGCTTCATCACAGCCAGTTTTACTGATAGAATAATGCATCCATTTTCCCTCTTTTCGGGCGGTGACTATACCGCTGTCAACGAGGATTTTCATATGGTGGGATAAAGTCGGTTGTGTAATGTCCATTTCATCTAGTAGTAAACAGGCACACTTTTCACCACTTCGAAGTATTTCCAATATCGTCAAACGATTTTCATCGCAGAAGGCTTTAAATATCTGTGCGCTATGTTTTTTTATGTTTTCCATAACTACCTCTCATAGACATATTTCAATTTATCAATATTATAAACAATACATAGATGAATGTCAATATATACTGCAAACAATCATGACACAATTATGACACAACTTTGTGATATAATGAGATTGCGGGTCTGAGCCCGCAATGACGTTGTAGAACAAGCGAAAAGGAGTCCCCAATGCTCAACATCTTAATCGTAGAAGACGAACAAGCAATTGCCAATTTAATATATTTGAACCTCAGCGATGAAGGTTATCGCTGTACTTGTGCTTTCGATGGCAAACAAGGCGCTGATTTGATTGAGAAGGAAAATTATGATTTGATTCTTCTTGACATCATGTTGCCGGAAATTGATGGATACGAACTTCTTGAATACATAAAACCAATGGGAACTCCGGTTATTTTTATCACAGCCAAGGGAGCTGTACATGACCGGATAAAGGGGCTTAAGCTTGGTGCGGATGATTACCTTGTGAAACCCTTTCAAATAGGGGAACTGTTGGCGCGGGTCGAAGCGGTATTACGGCGTTATGGAAAAAGCGAAAAGCAACTTACTTTTGCAGATGTATCTATCAATACAGACTCACGGCAAGTACAAAAAAACGGCGAACCTGTAGATTTAACAGTGAAAGAATTTGATTTACTGGTTGAACTTATCCGGAACAAAAACGTGGCTTTGTATCGGGACAGGCTTTATGAAAAAGTTTGGGGAGAAGAATTTTTTGGAGAAACACGTACATTGGATTCCCACATCCAACGTTTGCGAAAGAAGCTTGGATGGGAAGAGCGGATAAAAACAGTCTTTCGAATTGGGTACCGGCTGGAGGGGTAAGTTATGCGGTTGTTTGCGAAATTTTTTCTTTGCGCAACTTTAGTTATCAGTATTTCCCTCCTGGTATCAGGATATCTGCTGATTATTACCTCATACCGGAATGCGATAAGCCGCGAAGTTGAACGGGCGCTTACGCAGTACCAGTATGATAAGTTTATAATACAGGCGAATCTAATAACAAACGCAGAAAATTTTGATGTCCCCCAGCTTATTTTGAGCAGACTTGCATCGGAACTTAATGGCTTAGCCGGATTTTTTGATGATGAAAAAATCTTACTTTATTCTGACCTTCCCAACCAAACTAATCTCAGTATATTAGATGATATTTCTGATAATTCACATATTTACCAATTTCAAACCTTTGGAAGTGAAAGTTATATTTATGTTGGTGGAAAGCTTACCCAAAACGACATTACTCTATATTTAATAATTGCGACAGACATAAGCTCGGTCATTGCAGGCAGGGAGCAAATGGCACAGAGTTTTGTCCGGGTTTATTTTATTACACTCC
>Ga0209737_10002069_pt1 | contig 14121 bp, 9 predicted proteins | sample TergutCu122P3_FD_187284 | JGI IMG/M metagenome (GOLD analysis project Ga0209737, IMG submission 187284) | Cubitermes ugandensis P3 segment gut microbial communities from Kakamega Forest, Kenya - Cu122 P3 (SPAdes) (version 2) | ecosystem: Host-associated > Arthropoda: Insects > Digestive system >...
TAAAACTTTGAAACATGTATCTATTTTGTATCAGTTGTAAATAAATAGTTGCCACTATTAAAGTTCCAACCCTCGTAATAAAAAAAACTTGGTTTATTTTTAATTTAGTATATCTATCGTCAGATATGGGTTACATACTTCATACCCTAAAACATATTTTGATTGTTTTACACGTATTTTTGTAACGATCTTCTAAACTAATATTTCTACAGCATCGGATGATGGTATTTCCAATCGTTTTTTTGAGCATACTAAATTTCAATCCAAATTTTATCAACAGTCTATACACTAAACTTCGCTGCTAGAACCTCAATTCATCCTGCTTCTTATTTCAGTCTCCCCCATTCTTTCCGTATAATTATCCTGTCTTCTTGTACCTTCTTTTTGGCCATTATTTCTCCAATTGATGTGATTAAACTTCACTTTCTTACCTATTACATTGTTTGATTATCCAGTTTTACGTTTATTCACCATTATTTATGTCACCGCCACATTAACATATTTTTTCCCCGAACCCTTTCTTGTTTCTCTGTCATGGTTCTATTTGCATATTCTCTTACACAGTCGCTGCTCGCGTTTCCTGCCATTAAATGGTCATTAATTTCTGTCTCTTCTATTCACTACCCCTTGCCCTCGTCTTTATGAACATCCCATTTTCTGCAGTGTCTGGAGTTACGTACTGTTTCTACTCAGCATTTCGTTCGATTAGTTATCCTATTTGTAGTTAACGTATTCACCTACCAATTTGGCGCTACACATCACGATAATATAGTTGCACCCAAAGTTAAGGATTAAACTAGCGAAGGCCGCCAGATTGGTGACGTCAACAAGTAAAAAGTTTTTATTTTTTCAATGACTATATCACCACGTGCCATGGCGGCGTACTCTCCAGTACCCTATTATGTCGATGGCTGGGAAACATCTCCATTAATAAACTGTGTTCCGCGACCCCCAGCGATTCCTTGTTCCCTATTACGATCGATACAATACAATCAATTAAAATGATCTACACAGACAAGCACCCAGTTTCCGCTGCAAGCATAAATAAGGGTAGCTACTTAGAAACACCTTTACATACAGATGGTACAACTACCTCAGCTGTCGAGATCTGCGCTCTTCTGGGCCATTACGCAGCGTGTAGTGGGACCGATAGACTGTCCTGCTGTCAGGAATTACCACTACACGCTACGAAACAGACCACAAGACCATAGTTCTCATCTAATTCGCGGCGAATGCCTGAAACCTCAGCTATCAGTTGCGGAATCACTCTTGGGTTCCAGGCGGCAGTCTGCTGTTTGACAGGATATCTGTTCCGACCAGTACAAAACAAGAATTTAATTTTCGATGTATCGGCACGGGTACATCGGTGAAAAGAGGTTGCATCGTCACGTATAAATTCAGTCGCGTGCAAATCATTTCCACATATGTGATCGTTGTTTTGGTGTTGGCCTCCCTTAATATTTTACCGGTCTTGGGAACGCCGCGACAGGACGCCGACACACATTTGGTCACGTCACTTCCGCCGGGTGGCTGTGTTCTGAACAAGTGATGCACAAACTTCACGGTGACTTCAGATACAACTTAGATGACTATTTGAATCAATTCTTCACGATCGCTGACAGAAGACAAATATTGACGTCACTTCCGTTGTTTGAGCATGATGCACAGAACCGTCTCGAGATCAATGCGCACAACAATATCTTGCTGCCACTAATCTGCTTAAAAATAAATCACCACTTTCGGGGAAGTTTCCAATGAGCAAAACACGAATCAACTTGCTCCAATAATTCGGTTATACTCTGATCCACAGTTTTGTTCCAGGGCTCCGCCAGCCACCAAGCCACCAAGTCTGGTTCAAGGATCTGCAAAGAAAACAAAGACGCTTCAGATAATCTCACCAGACATTCAGCAAAAGACTACTCTAACGCGTGAATGAATAACTGCAGTGCAGATTTTTCAGGTTAAATCTGGGTGTCAAAATGGCTTTTGGTGTCTACACCTCACGTTACAATTCTACAGTTAGGACATGGTGCTGTTTCTGGAAGAATATACGGCACTGTGACGAGACAGAGAAACTTGCCGACGGTGCATAGCAGCTCTTCGTCTTCTCCATCGTACGGACCCTTAAAAATCAGGCGCCCAAAAAAGACGAAACAAGCAGAAAAGCTTCCAGCTAGTATTAAAGAGGAGGCCGGTTCGCATCTCAGCGAGACATCGGCTATCCGAACAGGATTTCATGAATTACCATATTAAAAGGTAAATGAGTCCCGTAACAGGCCCAGTGTGGCCCAGAGGGTTCCAGGAGGTTTAGGCTCCCAGATTTTCATGACATTCGGCACAAGAAGGTGGTGAGGTCGTCACCCTCACGCACCGGCCGCCTTTACCCCCAGGAATATTCCTGGTACTCATTTTCACTAGGGGCTGAGTCGACCCCAGGGCCATGGTGCGGTCGGAAGGAAGTGTCACTGAAAAATCCAGTGACACCACCGGGAATCGATCCCGGGACCGTCCGACTAGTAGCGCAGCACCTTAACCACTACGCTATCCCTGGGCCCAAAATGCAGTGTGATTTTTTTCAATTTTTTCACGGTGAAATTGGGTCTCCTTGAAATTAAAGAATTAAAAAAACAGCAATTTACCCCAACACTATCTACAGTAGGAAGTGCAAAGATGTCGGACAAACATGACGTGATGTGATTTGGAAAGGGACATATATGTAATTCCCAATAACAAATCGACACTATTTTTTTATAAAGCACAAAATTAGTGTACCAGCATTTTTTAATTAGTTAAATCTATCAGAAATCCATATTTACATAGACATGTCCATAATTCAGAGCGGATGTGTCTCAAAATCGGTATTCAGCAGTTATTCTGCATATAATGGTAATCAATTTATGTCCCAGACTATACACATTTGACTACGGACAGAACTATAATACACCAGTATGGGAGAAAAAAAAACACTGCCCAAACACAGGCACATTATAAAAAGTATGTACATCAGAAGTGCAAGTCGTCGATTTTTTAATGACTGTGCAATAAACAGAGTTCTATTTAAAATGCAATGTAACAATATTCACTTATTATAATAGAAAAATTATGTCAAATGCATGGCTATTCCCGATTAAAATATTCTTCCTCTCTCCCTCTGGGGGCACGCGACGGCGCAGTTGGTTGAGGCACTGCACTACAAGCCGGCAGGTCGCGGGTTCAATTCCCGATGTTGTCACTGGAATTTTTCATTGACATAATCCTTCCGGTCGCACTATGGCCCTGGGATCGACTCAGCCTCTAACAGAAATGAGTACCAGGATTATTTCCTTGAGGGTAAATGCGGCCGGTACGTAGGACTGGCAACCTTACCACCTTCATGTGCCAACTGTCTTGAAATCTGGGAGCCTCATCCTCCTGGAACCCTCAGGACCTGTCCAGGCCTGCAATGGGATTGCTTTATCTTTGATCTGCCTCCCTCTGATATTCATGTCGGGGTCAACCTGACTGATGGTGTTGCTCCAACCACCTGCACAAAAGTTGCATAGGTCTGAATATTTCAAATTCAGAAGCAAAGGGTGTGCTCATCCTAGTGTTGTGTGCTGATTTGCATTCAGGATTGCATATCCTGGCATGGAAGTACCAAGTAAGATGATAATACATGGTCTGGTAAAAATATTTCAGGACAAAGGATGTGTTCAATACAGGAAATACAGTATTTGACAGTGATGACAGAATAGAAGAGACCCTCCACATTCTTGAAGACACACTAGAATGATCCCTGTACAAATGCGGCTTTTTGTATGTCAACACTGTCTAATGCTGGACATATATCCTGTCACAGAAATTTCCTGTGCCCTGATACGATTCTACCAGGCTAAGTATCGTTACCTCATTCGGTACCTTGTCATTTACAGACTGCTACGTTTTTCACGAACAGAACGCAAAGTTTCGATGCTAAGTATCGCTATGGAATGACCACAAGTTCTGCTTGTAAATTCACTGGGTTCACACCTGCACAGCTTTTCTGCACTTGGCATGAGAACAGACCTAGCAACCTAACCTCACCTAACCTAACCTTGACTCAACGGTCATGACAAAGCAGGAAAAGTACATTACACAGGGAAGGAACTACTTCTTTTCTTATTTTTGTATTGTAGCGCATGATTCTTTACAGTTTTAAGTGGAACACTCTGTATAATGCAGTATCAATTTTCTATGTTTGGATGCTTTTAAAACCAAGATGCACAGATCATTTGCATTGTACAGTTTTATTTGTTCAGGCAATCACACCTACATCAATACAGAACAATCATTTTTCAGTGCCTGAAAGTAGAAATTCAAAGCAACATATGACATACCAGTGCAAATACAATGCAAATTCCTCACGTTCAGAGCAACAGCCTCTGACAATAGTCTTTGTACATCTGTCAGAATTATAGCAAGCAGGTCACACACACGATTCTCCCTTGGAATTCTTATAAGCTCACACAAAAATATAGAAATTCTGACAACCAAGTAGATCAGGAGTTTGTTGATATACCAAATACACTCCTAATGATATCAACATCCTGTACTTTTACTATCAAATGCTTTAAATAGAAGGTTTTGGTCATGAATATTTTTTTGACACAGCTAAATCATAATGTACAAACTGATATAATACATTTTTCTGTATTGAAAGTCTACATTTAACCCTTACTCTGCTAACATGGAAAATATGGTGAGCTCCTAATAATGCTAGCAGATGGCAGATGGGATTTAACTCGGCGTTTGAAGGGTTAAACAAAAGTTCCTGTTATTCTACGTGTCCAGCTGCTGATTATGTGCTTTGTTACAAAAATAATACCATATATATGTGCGCCAATTTATATATTTAATTAAAAGTGAGAAAAGTGTGTCACAAGTGACAGCTGCACCTCACTAAACTTGATATCTATCAGAATATAGCACCAATAATTGAGTCAACAGTTCTACTCTAATGATCTCATCCATTTCCGTATGTTCAACTTTGTTTCATAGACCTTCCAATAAAAATTTTATGGAAACTGAACCATATGTCAATTACCACTGATAATACTAGTACAGGAGTGCTGATAAGTCCTTAGCCCGACCTACTTCCCAATGTATTTTGTTTGATGGTGAGAATATTTCGTTTGAGGCTAGTCTTGTTATATATATAAATAGTACTAATATCCCTCCAATTATGATGATAAATAGGATATATGAACATCAAAATCTTCTGTTGCTGTAGTTTGTTTCCTTCCTGGTCGGGTAAGGACTTATCACCACCCCCAGTAGCAATCATGAAGTAAATTTTCACTTAAGCAAAATATTTAGTAGATCTAATCATCACTGGCATGGATCCTACAGAAAAAAAGTTATAGGCAATGTTCCAGCTCTAAAATGACCTACTGCACCATTACACATTAAAACCCCATGACCATCATGTCTCTTGTTCAAATTACCATTGAAACCACTCACAGTTCTTTCACATACAACAAATAAACTCAATGAGCAGAGGCACACAGAGGCTTTTGCTATATGTCTCTGTATCTGTCCCTCCATTTCATGAATGTACATTCACCTGAAACAATCAATAAATCATTTCAAACAGCAACAAAGCTTAGACACACATACACACACGTACATACTGTCCCTTTCCATCTTTCAATATTATGACTCTACACACATCAACACTCAAGGCAAACAGATATATATATGATATTTGGGTGCCTGCATTACAGATACATTGGATAGTCAGTAGACTTTGTCAATTAAACACACGGTTGTTGCACTTATCCATAGAAACATATAGATATTGTATTAACATAATTTGATGTTTTTCTGACCGTGCATCAAGGTATAGACTTGTTTAAAGTTACCAACTTAATGCACACTTCCTTTATTCTATAACAATATATATGTTACATTATAATCCTCAACATGTTTCGAGCAGTACCTTGCTCATCCTCAGGAGGACAAATTGTATTATTACAGCCTCTGGTATCATCACTCTCTGTAAATGGCTGTTTAAAGAGAGTGACGATAACAGAGGCTGTAATAATACAATTTGTCCTCCTGAGGATGAGCAAGGTACTGCTCTAAACATGTTGAGGATTATAATGTAACATATATATTGTTATAGAATAAAGAAAGTGTGTATTAAGTTGGTAACTTGAAACAAGTCTATTGTATTAACAATTCAATCAGAATCAGGAAAAGAGTTGGTACATCACTGAACTGAGAGAAACATAACCTGGCCACAAGTAACAATCAGTGGTAGATTTAAGACTTTTAAGATAATGTTTTTCTCTTCAACTCAACTATTAAATTTTATGTTATGTTGACCGTGCATCTCGATACATCTGTGTAATAAAAACCAACCTGATGCAGTATTTATCCTCAGTTTATTTCGTCAATCACCCCCCTACATGTCTTGGGCATATCTATAGCCCATCATCAGGAGGTATACCGCATATATACAACAATTGGTATGTGTTGGCCGGCCAACAGTCAGTCAACTGAAAAGCACAACGTATACTAATTGTTGTATATATACAGTATACCTCCTGATGATGGGCAACAAATATGCCACAGACATGTAGATGTTGATTGACGAAATAAACTGAGAATAAATAGTGCCTCAAGTTGGTTTTTATTACACAGATCAACTATTAAACTGATGCAGGAACAAATTTACCTATAAAACCTTAATATCTTCCCTGAAGCAGTAACAACACACTCTGGAGTGGTCTGGGGCCTGTCTTCTTTTCACCATGTTTGCAATAAAAAGTAACAAAAATGTGCTGCCCATTACTTTCACTACATGTGAGTTTGTCTGTACGCATGCAAAAAATAACAAATTACTAGAATTTTCACGTAATCTGAGCCTGGGGACTTATCAAGAAATATGTCTGTATATACGAGTATTACAACCGTAATTAAAACTGAACAAAAATAATAATAAACCCTTACCATGAAGATTTACAGTGTCAGGTGTAACTTACAAGATATTTATCAGGTGCAAAAACGTTTTTAAACAAAATCTGTGAAGAAAAATGAACCAATACTTTATGACAAGTACTTGGTTCGTACATCACCTGGTCTTTTCGTATAATTAAGTGAAAGGCGTAAAGTGCACAACAAATATTACACAAAGGTTATGGTTCAAACCTTCTTATAAAAGGTTATGGTAAACCTCTCCCTGTACACACCATGAAGGCATATGGGGGAACAGATGTATGGCTCCACTTACTCCTAACTTCAGCAACAGATGGAGGTAAGCCGTCAGCATGATGCCCCCAGCCACTTTACTCTGAACGAAAGAATGCCTGTTACCCACTGAATAGGAGACTGGGTAGGCCCCAGAGGCGACAGAAAACGTCCTGCCCCTGCTACGCATTGAATCCCAAAATGTCCAGCCCATAGCCTAGTGCCTATGCTGACTGAGCTACGCAAGTTCCCTCACCATGTCTTTTAAGTACCATTACTACACAAAGAAGAATAACCCTTAATACTGCTGTTGACCGAATAATCGGAAAATATGACTGTGTCTATAAAAGTGAAACAATTTAGTAGGTTTTATCATTTCCTTGCACATGGCCTTGGAATGTCAAATAATAAAAGTAACAGCTTCAGATCTTCTGAGATGATATGTCATGTCAACCGGTAAATAATTACGGTTACAGTTTAGTGTGATATGGTGCCCTCATCTTGAGACTGAAGCAACTGAAAAACACACGAAGGAACTACAGTCCTTCAAAACGCCAGTTACTGTTCAGCAGTCAACATGGTGTAGCATCCCAGGAGATGCGACCGTTCATCTGTGTGGCTGTCACAACCTGCCGGTCTGTCATGCACACACGACAGGCGATAAAGAAGAATACAAGGCATTAAAGGAATGATGAATGGCAAAAAAAGACATGTTAGGTCAGAAACCTCCTCCAGTGCCACAATGTCCATCCCAAGTACCATTGTATCAGGATTGAATCTTTGTATCTGTGATAATCAGCCAGAAGCAGGCCACATGAATTATGACATAATATTTAATTACAGTGTTGTGTAATTTTGTGTGATGAAGGCAGACAAAATAGGTGATGATGATGCTGCAGATTCCAGTGTTCTGGAATGTGATGCTATGTCACTGGGCCAGTGGCTACTGACATTCTGAAGAACTATATTGCCCCCAAAAGATAAGAAACTGCTCAACCAATGGAAAAGCATCACATACCACAAGACATAAATCTTCAAGATCATAACTGAAGCAAGTGCTTTGTATGATGATTAAAAACTAATGTATAATGAAGAAAAACCAATCAGTATACGTTAAGAAGGTTTTTGAGGTGACTTGAAAAAATAACCGCATAATGCAAGTTTATTGACATTGTATGAAAAAGATCAATTATCTAGTTTTTCCTCCAACTAAGATTTTACTAGGGGTTCAAAATCTTATCCACGAACAAAAATATGGAGCTCATGAATAAAAATGAAAAAATGGGAAGCACATCTGCGTACAGGAGACTTTAAGCCCTACGCTAGACAATGTTCATGATTTGGGTGATAAAATGATGTGCAAAGTGCGTATTTTTAACCTCAAAAAAGAGCATGTACGGTGGAAAAAATTAATGCCATGAAAGGTGAATGAATTACTGAAAGGACATGTAAATGTGGGCTGTCCAAGAAGATAAATTTTTACCTTTGCAAACCGTACAATTCACGGGCATATCCGAATTAGCTGATCTCTCTCTTTTTTCCCTCCATCTGTTCTTAATCCTGAGTTTAGCGTTTTGGATTGCAGCCCCTAGTATAGTCTTGATACATATACAGACAGATTCTCATGATGCAGTACTGTGCACTGTACAATGGGCAGCATTGTCTGCTACACAACAAGCAGCCCCGCGATTAAAACAACACCCTGTGTAATACAGCTAATACTCTAGGAGAAAGTTTGCAGGTTCTTTGAGCAAGTTCTGTTTTCTACTGGACACTCAGTATAGACACGTTAGGGCGCCGTTCACCTGAGAACGGAAATAAATAAATAAAAGTAACTTTTAATATCTCGCACTACCTCGTTTGTGGGAGTGCTGGCACTAGCAGACGTTTCCTGCACTAATATTACTGAATGTTCAAACTTCACAATTATGCAACATCTAAAATATGAAAAGAAATTAAGGACAATGAACCATTCAGTTGTTACACATCCAAATCATTCTGTACAAGCAAACACTACACAGAAGATGTAACTCACAGGCCTGACAATATTTATTTAACCAACCCAACTGGGGGTGCATAATTTATGCATATAAATATGGTATATCTCATGGTTGAGTGAAACATGGTCACAAAAAAATGATGGCTGTATTCAGTCAGAAAAGAGAATGACCATTTCATTACATTTTTGTTTAAACACAAGTAATTTTTATGTCTACTGAGCTGTAATTTTTTGGTCAAGTTTTAATGATTCCTGTCTGTGTACAAGGATTATTATGCTTGTTCCAAATGATACAAAAAGATCTGTGTACTGTATACATGTCAAGGTCTGGGGTGTGGAATTCCCCCAACATTATCACCATGCATCACCAGGTGACTGACGACGTGTGAGGCCATTGTGGAAGGAAAAGCAGCACACACTGGGGCTTTTCTTTTTAATTAACTATAGTCAGTCACTTTCTGCCAGTACGCCGCCATGTATGTGGTCTATGTTCATATGACAATCGAGGTGACAGTAAGGGGCAATTGAAAGTTGCCAGATAAAATAATGCCCATACATGAAAGAACCCAAAATTAATGCAAGCCCAATGACAGGGGCAGAAAGAGTGTGTAATGAGAAAGCACGCACAAGTTAAAGTAGTGTTAACACGTTCAGGAAACGATACATTGGACTCAACTCAACTGCGACTGAGGCTTCGTGTCGTACAATAACTAAACATTCATTAAACGCCCGTTCAGCCGTTACAACTATACCACCTTCCTACATTGAAAGTTCATTTACTAGGCACTTTGTTTAGTGGCAAGTTTACGTAACAGCTTCTTTTGTCTGTTGGGCCAATAGTCACAGCATACTGCTGATCTTCCAGAGGAAGAAGTGAGTGACGTATCAGTTCCTAGAACAACTGGGAGGCAGTAAACACTGTGCTGTATATGTATTTACAGTTTACAATGTTCTGTGAATACTACACGTTCCACTTTTTACTTTGTTTCGTCACAGCCCACATCATAACCTTCAAACCATCCATGACCACATACACAAACACTTGTTAAAAAGAACACCCCTCAAAATCTGTTTTAATGTACTTAGGCAACAAGAAAATTAACCGCATTTTTAAGGCAAGCCACATATTCTGAGTTTTATTTTTGACAAAATGCCATTTATTTTGTATTTTATCTTATTTCTGTTCAAATAACACACTTTTTTCATAAAAAATACCGCTCATTTGCGACGTCACAACTCACAATTTGTGATTTTTCAGGAGAGACTTTTAAAGGTACTGAAGTGCTGTAATTTTCTATGAGTGCAACAACGACACAACTGCTCTCTAGTGGCGAGTTTCGCAAACTGTGTTATGAAACTATACCTGTTAAAAGTGCATCTGCAAACTTTTTTTTTCTATACCAATAACTCAAAAATGCCAAATTTTGAGTTGTGACACTCTTGTCGCAAATGAGCTATACGCTAAAATGTGTACATACCAACCCAGTTGTTTAAAGGTTACAATCATTTTCCTTACGTGGCCATTCTTTCTGTTGGCACATCCCATTCCCGAGCCATGCCAGACAAATGGTCTGCTGTATTTCCGATGTTCCTGCTACATGTTTCAACTGTCACCAACCACCTATAGGCAGTCCATTAAATTGTGGGGAAATACGCACATTTTTACAGTACCAATTCTATAACATACTGGCAGTCCAAGACCGTAGTATCCTCCTTACATCCTTGAATTGACCAATATTATTATAGGCCTGACAGTGTACTGTAAACATGTGATGACTCATGCACAATTTCACGGACTGTGTAAAGATAACTGAAAAACGTAGCAGGACCACAGGAAATAAATTAACAGTGTACAGTTGTGACCAAACGAAAGGTCATTGCTGTGCATCTCTTAAGACCAAGTAAATCCAAGAATGGTAAAGATTTGAGATGTTTATTCTAAATAAATGGATATGAACTGTCTTTGCAAATGGGAGATTTTAGAGTAATTAATGTCAACACATGTCCCCTAATACAAAACACTTAAATCCACCACTGTTCATTGTTTATTATGACAGTTTCACAATACAGGGTGGTGCAGAAATATCTCATGGTTTTTGAAATGAAATAACTAACGCAAGGAAAGTGCAATTCATTATGAGACCGGTGCCCTCATTCTTGACCCAAGAGTAAATTAACTGTAACCATCACCATTTGATGATATTCTTCAGGTGACCTCTATCAACAACATCACTACCTCTGTACTCTTGTGTATGACCTCAGAGAGATACCATTAAAGACTGCAGGAAGTTGTTAGGGGTAGTTTCAGTACTGTATATGGCAAAATTTGCTTTTCTAAGCCAGGGGTGCTGGCAGGACGTGTCTACACTTTGATCAACAGGTTAATCCATGGGGTAAAATTCCACTACCGGAAGATCAAGCAAGGGAGGAAGCCTGCAGGTTGCGAAGGCACTAAACTGAAAAATGTCATTTTGATATATTAGTTAACTGCAATTGGGTTGACACCCTGTGGCAGCAATACAGTACACATTTACACACAAACAGTACACAGAACGACACAACTAACAACTTTGGTTGGAAGGCTTTCTGGGATTTGAACCCACAGTGGTCAAACTAAAATTAACGATGAAATAACCAGGTAAAAAATTATCGCCTAATTGGAAAGGGTGTGGGCCATGCCTCGTCTTTGCGTGTTATACCCGGGCGTTTGCCTTACAACTGAGGAAAAAGCATGGGAAAACCTAAGTCAGGGTAGAATTTTCCAATGCTGATGGTAACAGTTAATTTTCCATCAATTCAAGAATTGTACATACACAGGATATTCCACACATGATGTGCCAAACTTCAGGATGTTCATATGCCTATCAACCATTACACTGCTACGAGAAATTATGTGCACATACATGGCTCCAAGGAAAAAATTTTACAATACATATCTTTTATTGTACTGTAAAAATAACGAAAGTTATGGGTTGGGTTAGGTTAACACCACCATCACCACCACCACCACCACAAAAAGAGAGACAGAGAGAGAGAGAAAAGAGAAGAAAGAAAGAAAAAAGAGAGAAAGCCATTAACAATTATCCCACTGTATGTATGACATCAAAAGAAATTATGGTGGATAATACCACCAGACAGACAGACATCAATATTTTGTTGTGTTACTGACACAGTTAAGTTAGTATATATAGTTAAGTTGCAAAATGGAAGAAGATCATCAGTTTTGACTAGATTACACCCATACATTTCAATTTTCAGTTTTGCTACACTGATAACTATTCAAAACGACCTCCACCCTTCTGTATGCACAATCCTGCGTCTCAAAAGAGAATCTGTTGCCCCTCTTGTAATTTCACCTGTTCCTATTATGCAAGCAGCAGACTCTACGACTCACTGCAATCACACAGACCATGTGAAACATTAAAATGTTCATACAGATATAATGGTTGATAATTGGGTATCTGTTGATATAGCATTTGTTAGTCAGAATGACTCAGATATTAAAATCCTCAAGTCTGGCAAACCCTAAGCAGACATTCTGTATATCTCAGTAAACCGAACCTCTTCTCTCATTAGTTATTTTACTTCAAATGTGGTTAGTTATTTCTGTCCCACCTTGTACCCGCGTATGGAAGCTCTTTCTGGAACACTCAAAATTTTTATTGGACAACAATTTCATGCCAGTAGATTAAAACAAGAATTTAAAGTCAGAAAAAAACCGGTAACATTCTGAACACAACCTGTGGACAAAGACAACAGTATTAACTACTTAACAGAGATTTCATCTGCTTTTTCTGTATCAGACTGTTTTAATGACGAGCAAACATCACATTAACGATTGAACCATCACGAGTCCAGAAAAGTGTTCTTCAGCTACATCACACACTCTGCCGCAATGTTAATCTATTCTGAGTATAAGGAGGAATCCACACACCTTCAATACATTCATGAAAACAATACAGTAGAGTATGCTACAATGAACGAATGCTACAACAAACAGTTTTCAGCAAAATCAGGATGCTACAATGAACGCAGATGCTACAACGGACGCGGAGGAATACTATCAGCCGATGTAGCACAAGCATGATGTGTTCGATTATAGTTTTCACTAAGGAAAGACTGTTTATGCTTTTCATGTGCGTTAGATTGTTTATGCCTTTTATTAGCGAGAGTATGTTCATAGTTTTCACTAAGGAAAGATTGTTTACGCTTTTCAAATTTACATGTACAGTGTATAAAAGTTAAATAAATTTTATATTATTTTTACACTTACATTTTTTATGGTAACTCTGCTCTAGACTGTGGGCCAGGAATGGATTACCCCTAAATACATATATTTCAAAGTATGTTAGAACGAACAGATGCTATAATGAACAAGGTTCTAGAACCAATTACATTTGTTCCAGCATACCCCACTGTACCTACTTATGATGAATACCAAATTTGTCAATTACAGTAGAAAATTATACAAAAATTATACAATATGAATGCATTGTGGTCAGACAAGCAAGCACCTGTGCAAAAACATCTCATCTACGACGAATGCCATCAACCCTTCGGCACCAGAATTAAACACTCGGTGGGAGCTACCAAAGCACCGAAATTTGAACAGCAGGCATAATTGGGCATCAGACTATAGCTGATGCTTGCCATTTTGAGCAGCTCACTGCATGACAGGATACCTGATGTCAGGTGCCAAAGGGTTAATCGTACAAGTGCAGTGTGTCAAAAATTAGACACCTGACTGACAGCATGTGACATCTATTGCTGTTCCATGTGAACTACATACACAAACATTTGCAGGGAAGCTTTCCCCTACAATTGAAGTCGTAAGGCAGTTTTGACCACACGTGTAACCATAAAAGAAAATCACCCTGATTAACATTACTTGGCGGCCTGGCACTGTAGTGATT
>Ga0209737_10002070_pt1 | contig 14114 bp, 18 predicted proteins | sample TergutCu122P3_FD_187284 | JGI IMG/M metagenome (GOLD analysis project Ga0209737, IMG submission 187284) | Cubitermes ugandensis P3 segment gut microbial communities from Kakamega Forest, Kenya - Cu122 P3 (SPAdes) (version 2) | ecosystem: Host-associated > Arthropoda: Insects > Digestive system...
ATCTTCAAAGGGTCCTTGATGAAAAACGCGTTCGCCCGTTCGGTTATAAACACCCTGATATTCCATTGCACCCGGATTTCCACTGCAAGCAGCATCAACCGATAAACTTTCCAAATCAGGCAGTCCGTATTTTTCAATTTGTTCTTGAGTTGGTTTTTTGGCTTTTGCATTTTTACCAACATAATCCCAACAAGACGAAACCATGGCTTCGCGTGCTTCGGCTTCGGTAGCGAAACCTTTGTAAATTGCACCTGTATAACCGCTTACTTGCTGTTTACATTCATCCCACGATTTGTAAATGCCCGGTGTTTTTCCTTCCCAAACGACGAAATATTTATTTTTACTTTTGCTCATTAAAATCCAAAACTGAAACCAATGGTTAACGATGTGTTTTTTCCTTGCAGAAAATAGGGTGTAAACTGCCTTAATGCTTCTTCTGCACTCCACACTCGCTCGGCAAACAAGGCATTGCTTGGGTTATCAAGATTCGGATTATCGAAACCACGCGCATGATTATGTGCGAGTCTGACAATGGCGTATCCATTATTGAATACTTCGTAAACAGCACTAAATCCGAAGGTTGTATTGCGCCAAATAATGTCTTGTAAGACAGGATGTGTAATTATAACCGCTGAATTCCCCGTATTTCCATTCCAATCCGTTCCGCTTCTGAGATATTCATAAAAGTTTCCTTTTTTGGCATCGGTGAACGTTAGCGATAAATCCAATCCTCGTATCGGTTTATAGTTGAGCGCGAAGTGAATTTCTTGCGCATTGTCGCCCAAATAATGTCCCATATTTATGCTGTTCGATGCCCATGTGCAAACCGGTAGTGAATGTTTAAATGGCAAAATATTGGTATGGGTAAATTCTCCCAATACAGATAAGTTTGCAATTGGAAAATTGCTTAGATGTGCACCTACTTTTATTGACTGCGGATTTCTTTGCGAATTGCTTGATGAAAATCGATTCCATTGTATCTCGTCAATAAACCAAGAACCATACAAATGTAGATGTCTGATGTTTCTCGAACTAAAATTGAGAAACATGGCAGAGTTGCCATTTTGAGTGCCAATACCTTTGTTGAGACGATGTGTAGATGATTTGTAAAAATCTATCGGAAATAAAAACGCAGGCTGAATATTCGGTTCGGAATAAATGATAGCGTTTCCTATGGAAAGATTTAAGCCACGAGTTGGCGTGAAGGTTAACATATTGGCAGCCATGAATTTATTCGACTGACGATACCACCTTCTTCCTCCATTGGGTAATTCGGGATTTTCCCAATAATAATTCGTGCTATCAGCAACATTGGAAACAAGCCAGCCATGAAAATAATCTAACTGAAACCAGCGTGTAGGTCGCAATTGAAACATTAACATCGGAAATGCCGGTGCTCTGCCCGAAATAATATAGATCGCATTGTTGTTGTCTCCCCATTGGATTCGATCTTGTACCAAACCTATGGTCATCCAATTGTTGCTGAAAGTCATTCCGCCTCGAAAATCGCTATAATCGCCACCACGATGCACCGATTCTTTCAGTTCCACTCCCATTTCAGGCACTAAAAAATGTCGGTAAGGTCGGTAAGCTGATTGTGAAAGCAAATCACCATTTAGACTCCACATTGAAATATCACGAATACTTCCCCAAATACTAAAATGTCTGCCAAGCATGGCTTGAAACTCAGCTCCAAACCAGCGGTCGTGCATATTTCCTTTCTCGTTGCCCCTTATGTGCATACCCAGAATTGGAGTCATTCTTATTCTTATATCATTTATGTTGTCGATATAAAAAACTCCGGGTTGCATGGTCGAAATTTTTGTCTTTCCTTGATAGACAACCCAGCCCAAATCGAACAAAGATTCGGGCAGCACGCCACGCTCAAGCGCAAAGTCGTTCAAATGAAAAATAAGCTCCTCTCTTTGTCGTCTGTTTAATCGCTCGCTTTGCTCAACCGCTTCGAGCAGTTTTTGAGTTATCATCATTCGAGAATAAGGCTTCACAACCGATTTTAATTCAATTATTCCATCGATTGCCAATTCATCTAAAAACTCATAAACTCTTGTGTAGGATAAATTTTGCGTAATAAAATGCGCATTAACCGAGAAAAAAACTGCGCTGAATAAGCAGTAAATGATGAATTTTCGCATAGGATTTTCTACTTTATTGTTGTCGATTCTTGAATATTTAATTGGCGGTGTCTTGCTTTGAGCAAAACTCGCTATCATATAAACAAATAAAATAAGAAACTGTTTATTTGCTACGCGCCTTTTTGAAAAAAATATTATATAGAATTTTGAAAAAGTACTTAAAATCAGTCGAGAACACTCCATTTTTATCGCAAGCATCCAAATATTTCAGCTCCGATGCCTGAATTTCATCCATAGTTTTGGGCATATCGGCATAAAAAGGAGGAAGCAAGCCCGGACGGTATTTTACGCGCTTTTCTTTGAGTTCGTCGCTGTACAAATTATAATAATGCTGGCTCAGCGGACGCACTCCAACTAATTTCATATCGCCTTTTAGTAAATTCATTAGCATAGGCAGTTCGTCAAGCCAGTATTTACGCATGAAACCGCCTAAGGTGGTAACTCTTGTGTCGTGTTTGATTTTTCCACCCTCTTGCAAGCTGTTTTTATCGTAAATATAGGCTTGTAAATACTCCGAATAGGGATGCATGGTGCGCATCTTGTAAAACTTAAAAAGTTTGCCATTTTTTCCGATGCGTGTTAAACTGATGAGCGGACCATATACTTTTCGTTGTAGTGGCAGCGGATTGCTTGTGCGTTGAGCAACTACATAGGTTAAATTGCCTATTTTTTTCTCTTCCAAAATTGAAAATCCTGAATAAACCAACCTGCCCAACACTTCTGTTTTTGAAAAAATGCGGTTTTTTCCATTCGTTAAATCGTAATACAAACGATGGGTAAGCAAAAGATGCGGCAAAATACGTTTGACGAAAAAATTAAAACTATAGATAATGTAATTTAGAACGGCTGGATATTTTTCTAAAATGTTTTTTTTCCAAGTGCTTTTTGACTCAAAACAACATATCAATATCCCATCGTCGGCAAGTTTCGTATTGACTTGATTCAACATCATATTCACTTTACGCAAATCATTCAATCTTTGTGTTTGAATAAAGGCAGAATACTTGTATTTTTCTATCAATTTTAAATCATTGGAATTGTACCCAAAAAGCACAGACAGATTACCGCTATGCAAGTCGGTTATCTGTTGATAAAAATCAAGAGCTTTGGTGCCAACCGAGGTTTTCAGTAATGAAATTAGATTATTATATTTTTCATCGCTAATTGGCTGAGCAGGTTTAACTTGTGCGTTCTTGCGCGGAGTTTTATCTAAATCACGTTCAGATATTTCGTTATAGCCTACTGCATATAAATATGCAAAATAAACAAATAAAACAGAGTATTCAAGAATGAAAACACCCGCAGTAACCGTCCACAAAACAAGTGGCGAAAATTCAGCATCTTGAAAAATTTGAATAATGATCCACATAAGCACGAAAGTAGCACATGCGGTATAAAAAAGCCTTGATGCAGTTTTAAAAAAGCCTAACTTTCGTTTATATCGTTCAAAAACATAAGAGAAAATCAGCCAAAAAGCCGAAAAAATCCAAATAAAATTACTGTATTTGATGAAGGGAATCGGAGTGGTGAGCGGAAACCAGCCAAGAACTAATCCGAAGACTGCCGTCAAGGCAAGGATATCAACAATTACAAGAGGTATATATGGTCTGTAAAATTTCCGTATCATGCACCAGTTATTTTGAAGCTAATAATGAGATAAAAAATTTCTCAAAAAATACTTGAGAACAAATACTCGACATTTCAAGACGCAAAGATAAACAAAAAAATAAGAACTTGTTTGTTTTTTAAACAAACAGCAAAAAATGAAGGCTTTTTTGTTACAGTGCTACCCAACCGACAATAGCTAAGAGGGAAAAAACTGAAATGATAATCCACAGTAATAGTCCTAACAGAAGTGGTTTTACTCCCACTTCTTTAATCGAACTCACGGAAAGCGAAGTGCCGATTAAAAACAAAGTAACCACCAAAAGTGATTTTGATATTTTGAAAAGAATTGCGTTTATCTCCATTGGAAAGTAACTATTCCAACCCATTGCCAGCAAAAACAGCAAAATAAACCACGGGATTTTGATCTTTTTTTCTTTGCCTTTGAAAAAAATTACTGTTAGAAACATGAGCGGTATAATCCACAAGGCACGAGCAAGTTTTACGGTTGTAGCAACCTGCAGGGCTTCTTCACCAAATGCCGATGCAGCACCAACTACCGAACTCGTATCGTGTATGGCAATGGCTGCCCAAAGTCCGAAACTTTGTTGGCTTAGTGATAGCATATTTCCTACTACCGGAAACAAAATCAAAGCTATGGAATTGAGCAAGAAAATTACTCCGAGCGACATCGAAACTTCTTTTCCGTTGGCTTTAACCACCGGCGCAATGGCGGCAATGGCACTTCCACCACAAATGGCTGTTCCCGACGCAACAAGATGAGAAAGTTTGCTCGGTATTTTCAACCAACGACCAAACAAGTAGCCTAATATAAGAACTAATAAAATGGATGTGATCGTCAAAAGGAAACCATCTTTGCCGGCTTGCAGTGCAACTGTTACATTCATTCCGAAGCCCAGACCAATAACTGATATTTTTAGCAATAGCGAAGTAGCCTTGTGATTCAAATTAGGAAATGGATGTCCGAAAAACAAAGCAAATAAAAATCCACCTATCAATGCAACAGGTGCCGGCACAAAAGATGAGGCGCAAAGGATTAACGCCAGAATAAACAGGCTTTTATGTAGTGTAATTTTTGACATAAATGACAATGCTAAAAGCGTTTATAAGCTGTTGTGCATTTAGGAAAGTCCAACCTGCAAATGTACGGAAAAATCTGATTCTACAATGCGTAAAAATGACACCAAAATTGCCAAAAACTACACAAATTTTGGTAAATTATTGGACAGGATGTTCAAAATAGTTGCTTTATCTTTGCCCTTGTTGTTTTTAGTGCACAAAAAACAACAGAAATTATTTTTTATTACAAATTTTTAAATTAATTTTGCATTATGAAAAAATTAAATTTTGAACAAATGGAAGTCATTAATGGAGGAGCATATTGGGCATGTGTTGGGGGCATCTTCGCTGCAAGTGCACCGAAGATAATCGGATGGAGTATGGTTGGTGGCAAAGCAGGCATCATTGGTGGTTTGGTTGTTAGTGCGGCTTACACAGCTCTTGGCGCATATGTTTGTAGGTAGTACATAGGTTAGGTATTTGGCAAGTGAGTATTATGTTTAAGAAATTATTTCTTTTTGTTGCTACTGTCATTGTCCTTTATGGATTGTCACTGATGGTATTAGTAAAAGCGGACTATTCAACCAATTGGGGAATAGTTCTAAACTTGTTGTTTATGGTTGTGCTGTTCGTGGGAACACGCATAATAGTACATAGTTCCAAGGTTAAAAAGATTCCTTTAAATCAGCTGAAGACAGTGTCTATTATTACTTTCATAGTGTCAGCGATAATACTTCTGTCTATGGTTATTTTTAGAGATGTTTTTTTCTCAAACTTGCTATTGCTTGGCAGTGCTTGTTTTGTTATTTTCCTTTTGGGGTGCGTATTTCTCTACCAATTGAGTAGCAAACTAAAAAAATCAAAATAATAAAATATGTTCACTTGGCTTTTAAATCTCAAAAACGGCTGGCATTACCTATTTCTGGTAGCCATATCAGCCGTTTTTTAATAATTTGAAATGAATAACGCAATACAAAGTTTTAAAATCCTAAACAAACATCAAAAATTTTCAATAAAACGAAAATCAAATGACAGTCGCCGACAACAAATTGGCATTGCCGTATTTGTTTGTGCGCTTTTGTTTTCATTTGGTGCATTAATTGTACCTGAACTATTGAGAAATCGAGAAGTTATTTCTACTTTTGCTTTGCCTGCACTCATAATATTAGATTTTTCTTTTCGATTTTTTATCAAGAAAAATTCAAGCGCAATGATTTTTCCATATTTAACACTGCCAATTCCTCGAAAAACACTACTCCGTTTTATTGTCATATCTGACTTGCAGAAATTTGGCATTTGGGGTATTGTGTTAATTTACTGTGCTGTTTTATTGTTTTTCGGTGTTTTTACCTTTTGGAATGTGCTTCTTTGCCTCTTATTTGTTCTACTGAATAATTATCTGATTGCTTTTCTCAAAACACAGTTTGGCGCATATTCATTTTTGCTTTATCCGTTTGTTTTTATTTTTGTTGGTGGTTTGTTATTTTTGGCAAATTTACTACATCCAATATTTACAACTATGCTTTTGATGATTATCGTTTATGGCTCGTTTGTGGCATTATTTTATAGTTTGAAAGAAAAATTGCACGAAGAATTAAATCGTTTTGCCTTATGAATTTATTATTATTTGAGTGGAAATTGTTTTTTAGAAACAAACGACTGAAACAGCAATTGATTTTGATGTTGATTATGTTTCCGTTAATTATGTTGCAAGTTGTAGCTTCGCCTGTTTTACATGAATCTTTTTGGATAAAAGAATTTTTATTCATTGGATTATTGTCTTTATTTGCGCAGTTTGCAGCGTATTCACTTAATACAAACGCCTCATTTTTCGAAAAACAAATGACAATGCCTGTATCTGTACTTAAAATTTTACAGACAAAATACTACTTTTTCTGTATTACGACAGCCATTGCACTTATTTTACTTTTTCCAAGTATATTTTTTGGAATTAAATTTTTTACATTTTTTTCTTCATTCTTGTTTGTAATCGGCTTTATGCTTTTCGGTTTATTTTATTGTTCTTCATTTTCATACAAACCTTTCGATACAAAGGCAACAGCATTTTACAATTATCAAGGATTAGATAAAGGTAATTATTTTTTTCCTTTACTGATAATGACATTGGCTTTTGGGGTTATATTGTTGAGTTATTGGCTTTTTAATGAAACAGTCGCTTGGATTTTAAAGTCGGTAATTGGCATTGTGTTTATTGCTACGCATAGAATTTGGCTTAAATTTATTGCACAAAAAATAGAAGAAAAAAAATATTATCGTATTGAACGTTTTAGAGGAAAATAATATGCTTGAAATAAACAATTTATCAAAAAGTTTCGACGAGGTCGAAGTGTTAAATATTCCGCAATTAAATGTGAAGTCAGGCGAGTTAGTCGGCATTGTAGGTAATAATGGCGCAGGAAAAACTACGCTTTTCCGCCTTTGCTTGGATTTGCTCAAAGGTGAAAAAGGAAATGTGAAAATTGAAAACGAAGATGTGAGCCAAACCGAAATGTGGAAAAATTTCACAGGCTCGTTTCTCGATGAGCGGTTTTTGATTGATTTTCTCACGCCCGAAGAATATTTTTATTTCATTGGCGAAATTTACGGAAAAACAAAAGCCGAAGTTGACGAAATTCTGCTTGATTTTCGTCAATTTATGGCGAATGAAATTCTTGGAAAAAAGAAATATATTGAAAAGTTCTCGAAAGGCAACAAACAGAAAATCGGCATTGTCGGCGCAATTCTTATGCGTCCCAAGTTGTTGATTTTAGATGAGCCATTCAATTATCTCGACCCTTCGTCGCAAATTGAAATGAAAAATATTTTGCAACGATATAGTGCGGAGTTTGGCACAACCATTTTATTGTCAAGCCATAATATTCAATACGTTGCCGATATTTGCAACCGGATTGTAGTTATTGAGCGCGGAAAAATTGTGCGCGATGAAATCGGTGCAACTCCGGCAATACGAGAAGAATTGGAAAAATATTTTGAAAATGTGAGAATTTGAAAACCGGCTACTTTGATTGATTACAGTTGACAACATCAAGCACACGGTCAATTACATCACGATCGGTTACTATCAAAATAGCAGTATTGATGTTATCGTTATCAAATTTTGGTTCAATATTGAAAGTATTTATTAACTGATTAAAGAGGTCTGAAGCAGTTACTCCAAATGCTTCTGCCAGTTTAGGAATGTAACTGCATTTTACATCTGTTGCGTTGCATTCCCAATTAGCATATGTTTTTCGGTCAATATTTAATAAATCTGCAACTTCCTGTTGCGATTTATTCGTTTTGGTGCGTAGTTTTCTGAGTGTGTCGCCAATACAGTTCATCATGATAAAAGTTTAAATTAGCCTGCAAATGTACACAAAAAAATGATTCTACTATGCGTAAAAATGACACCAAAATTGCCAAAAACCACACAAATTTTGGTAAATTATTGGACAATATGTTCAAAATAGTTACTTTATCTTTGCCCCTGTAGTTTTTAGTGCACAAAAAACAACAGAAACATTTTTTAATTACAAATTTTTTAAATTAATTTTGCATTATGAAAAATTTAAATTTTGAACAAATGGAAGTTCTAAATGGAGGAAATGCAGCTTGTGTGCTTGCCATAGCAAGTTTAGGACTCTCTACAACAGGAATGCTAGTAAGTATGGCTACATTAAATCCGTTCGGAACAGCTCTTGGTTATTTCAGTGTTCATGTCTCAATAGCTAGTGTGGGTCTGAGTTGTGATATGCAGCTATAAACGCGACACTCTCTACTTGTAAACATTGTAAATTATTTTGTCTTTGAATTATTGTTTTTTGAAAATTGTCCGCTATTTTTCAAAAAACAATAATCAAAACAACTTTAATTTTCCTTTTTTTCCCTTGTATGGGAAACCTCGAAGAAGAAAAGAATTAAAAAAATAATCAATAAAAAAATCAAATAGTTTCTAAAACTAGACTTATAGGTCAAATTTCAGGCTGAAACCTTTGTAATTGATTAAAAATCATATCTTTGCATAAAGTCAAAGTATATGAATAAAAAAAGTGCTTTTATTGTGGTTCGCCGATAACCAAGAAAAACGGCAAAAAGTGCGGTAAGCAACAGTATAAATGTCACGCTTGCGGTCGTCAATTTACAGGCGGAACTCGTCTTTCAGGCATTGGTTTGTGGCAGGAGTACAGCAGTAAGAAACAAACTTATCGTGAACTTGCCGAGCGATATTCTGTAAGCGAAAGTACGATAAAGCGTCGTTTGCGAGCAATAAAAGAAGATTTTGAATGTGCAGAATTTCCATCTGCGGGCATAGTTTTAATGGATACGACCTATTTTGGTAAGAATTGGAGAGTTGTTGTAATGAAAGATGCTTTGAGCAGAAAAAAACTGTGGAGGAAATATGTTCACAATGAGCGACTGATTGATTACCAAGAAGGTATTGATTTTATTCAATCTAATAATTATCAAGTTCGAGGCATCGTTTGCGATGGATTTAAAGGGTTGATAAAGCAATTTTCAGGATTTAAAGTCCAAATGTGCCAACGGCATCAGATAGCTGCTGTGCGGCGATATTTGACCCGTTTTCCGAAACTTCCGGCAGGAAAAGAACTGTATTTTTTGACGAAGACTATAACAAAACTATCTGGAAAAGAATTTGTTATGCAGTTTGTGGAATGGCAGAAAAAATGGAGTGGTTTTTTGAATGAGCGAACAAAAAATGAACTGACAGGAAAGACACACTTTAAGCATAAAAAACTGAGAAGTGCTTGGTTGAGCATTAAACGGAATTTGCCTTATTTGTTTGTTTTTAAAACAGTTGAAGGTATGCCGAACACAAATAATTCGCTGGAAGGAACATTTACAGCCCTGAAAAATCGCTTGCGAAATCATAATGGAATGTCGAAAGAAAACCGCAAGCGGTTTATTGATGGGTTTTTAAAGGCATAAAGGACTTCTAAAAATGTCAAAAAGGATTGTAAAACAACCCTTTTCTTTGACTTTTTTGTCAGTCCGTCAAATTTATCCCTGACAAGTTGCTCCGCAGCAGAGCTTGTTTCCGTTTCAGTTTGACTGTACAAAAATAGTGAATAAAATAATACAAAAATAATTCTGGAAAAATTACAGCCTGAAATTTGACCTCTTGAACGAAAGTCCTATCAAATCAGCCTGAAATTTGACCTATACGCCTAAAACTATAATAATAATTGTACGCAATGGGAGATAATGTGAAATTTGCCGTGTTGATACCTTCTATACTTATCCTTGCTTTCTTGTGTTTTGTTTTTTCTATAGAAAGTTTTTGTCCGCCTTGGAATTACTTGCGGTTAGCATGGGCTTTTATCGTTTTGGGCTGTTTAGTTATGATGAATTACTATTACTTTCGCCTATATAATCATATTAAGAAGAAAAAAGACAACAAAAATGAATAAATTATGTTTACTTGGCTTTTAAATCTCAAAAACGGCTGGTATTACCTGTTTCTGGTAGCAATGTCAGCCGTTTTTGTTTTCTTTTCCAATTTTTTCCTTACTGAGATATTGGTTTACAATGTGCTTGGCGAGCAATTTACTTCACAGCAAATTCAGCAGATGCTTGCCGCAACAAAGGCTTGGCAGTGGATTGGCTATGTACTGCTTCCGATAATTATTATTGTTCGCATAACCTTTACTGCGTTTTGCTTGTATGTGGGCAGTTTGTTTCAAGAGTATGGTTGGGAGTGGAAAAAGACATTCAATATCGCGCTCAAAGCCGATATTGTATTCTTGCTTATGAGTGCTGCCTTGTTTTACTATTATGTGTTTATAAACACACCGCAAACAATGGAAGATATGAGCGTGAATTTTGTGTCGGTACTGGCATTGGTTGGGCTTGAGAATACACCTGCTTGGCTTGTGTCGGCTTACAATTCAATGAATTTGTTTGAATTGGTGTACATCGCACTGCTTACGGTACTTGTGTGCAAGGTTTTTGAGCGCAAATGGTATCAGTCGCTTATTTTTGTGCTGCTCACTTATGGCGTAGGCACTTATTTGTATGTGGCAGGAATGACTTTTGTGTATTTGAGTTTTATGTAAACAACCACGAATTGCCGCGAATTAAATACGAATTATCCGAATTTATCAAAAGGCATTTCGTCTTAATTCGTCTTAAATTTGCAATAATTCGTAATAAAAAACAATGAGAAAAATAATAATCCTTACAATACTTTTATCAGCCATTGCATTTGCGGCATTTTTTGTATTCAAAGCAAACCGCGAGCGCATCGAACGCAAAGAGGCGTATGCTGAAATTCCTGCTTTCAGCTTGCTGAGTATCGACAACGGGGTAGTTACCGAACAAAGTTTGCAAAAAAACACGCCGGTTTTATTTGTGTTTTTCGATCCGGGCGGCTGCGGTCCCTGCGATATAGTAATGAGTGGAATAAATACAAGAAAAGACGAATTTTCGGATTTTCAAATGGTGTTTTTTTCATTAGACCCAATCGACTATATCATCGCTCATTTAGCCGAATTGGATTTTTCGCCTGCCGAAAATATGTTTTTTCTTTTCGACGAAAAACTGAAATTATTTACTGTGATGGATGTAAGAACTTCGCCCACAGTGTTTATTTACAACAGCGAAGGTGTTTTGATAAATAGGTATAACGGTTTTGTGAGTACGGACACGATTTTGAACTCAAGCCCCCTCTAACTCCCCCGAAGGGGGAGAACTTGGGAAGTGCAAAGAAATAATGGAAAGTGCAAAATGACCAACAAGAAAAAACATAATCAATCGCAATCAGCAAGGTTCTCCCCTTTCGGGGGAGTTAGAGGGGGCTTGAAACAACTACAAAAAATATTCACACCGCAGCACGGCGAATTTTCCTGCGGTTTGGCTTGCCTCGCTATGCTTTTGAAGTATCACGGCGGATTTGCCCGGCAGGAAGATTTACGCGCCATAAGCGGTACAAACCTGCAAGGCACAACCTTGCTCGGATTGTATCAAGCTGCTAAAAAACTGAATTTCGACGCCGAAGGCTGCGAAGCGAAAATTGCAGACTTGAAAACGCTCGAAAATCCGGTTATTCTGCACGTTGTAAAAGAAAAACGGATAACGCATTACATTGTTTGTTTCGGTTTTGAAAACGGAAAATTTACCGTTGCCGACCCGGCAAATACAAATATCAGCCAATTAACAGAAAATGAGTTATCCGAAATTTGGCAGTCGAAAACCCTGCTTTTGCTCACGCCGACTGAAAAATTTGTAAAACAAACTGCCGAAAAACGCGAAAAATTCCGCTGGCTGCGCGATGTGATGCGCGATGATTATCCGCTGCTTTCGGTAGCCTTTGTTTTGGGAGTAATTACGGCTGTCTTGGGTTTAGCCACAGCATTTTTCTCTCAACGACTGATTGACGTTATGCTGCCTTCGCGCGATTTTCAAAGAATCGTTACGGGCATTTTACTTTATGTTTTTGTCTTGCTTATGAGCGGCGGTTTGAGTTATATACGCAGTATTTTTATGATGCGCCAGTCGCGAAATATGAACAACCGATTAGTTGACCGCTTTTTTTCAAAAATCTTTTTTCTTCCCAAGTCTTTTTTCGATTCCACCAAAACAGGCGAAATCATTTCGCGTATGGGCGATTCGGGTCGGATACAGCAAACGCTTGCGCATATCGTGGGCGATGTAATGATTCAAATTATAGTGTTGCTGCTGGCAACCGTTTATCTTTGGACTTTTGCGTGGGAAATGGCATTGATAGCCTCCATCAGTTTGCCGGTTTATGCTATTTTAGTTGCGCTGTTCCATCGGAAATTTATTGACGGTCAGCGCAGTGTGATGGTTACAAAAGCCGCTACCGAAAGCCGCCTGATTGATACGCTGAAAGGAGTTGATGAAATAAAAAATGCAAACAAGCAAAACATTTTCAAACAGGTAGTTCAACTGCTGTACGGCATTTTTTTAGATTGCAGTTACCGGCTCGGACTGCTTAGTATGAAGTTTGGACTTATTGCGCAGGTTATCAATATTTTCATTTCGGTTGGTTTAATTGTTGTGGGTGTTTGGTTTGTATTGAACGATACTTTGACCTTGGGCGAACTGATGGCGGTAATGACCATCAGCGGAATGATAATCAACTCAACGGCAAGTCTTTCGGGTGTAAATATCCGCTTGCAAGAAGCCGGCGTAGCACTCGACCGTTTTTTTGAATTTATCAAAACAAAACCTGAATTTGAAGAAACGGAAACCGCACCGGATATGGATTTGAATACTGAAAAAGTTTCATTGGAAATAAAAAACTTAACATTCCGTTTTATTGGTCGCTCAAAACTGTTTGATAATCTTTCATTTTCTGTACAAACGGGCGAAATTGTAAGTCTTTTCGGCGAAGTCGGCTCAGGAAAAAGCACTTTTATTCACATTTTGCAAAAACATTACTTTGCCGAATCAGGCGAAATTTTGCTCAACGGAAAATCCTGTTCCGATTTTTCTGTTCCTGCGTGGCGCAATCTTGTGGGTGTTGTAAGCCAGCAGACAAAAATTTTCAACGGAACGCTTTACGAAAACATTTGCTTGGGAAGCAATGTAGGGGAAAACGGACAAAATGTGGATAAAATTGGACAAATTGCGGAAGAGATTAGACAGGTTGTGGAGTTTTGCACCGAATTTGGCTTCGACCGCTTTTTCAACAATTTTCCGCAAGGCTTGAATACCATTTTAGGCGAAGACGGAATTAATATTTCGGGTGGACAGCGGCAACTTGTTGCTTTGGCTCGCGCACTTTACCGCAAACCCAAAATTCTATTGCTCGATGAACCAACCGCCGCAATGGACACCAAAACCGAGCAGTTTGTTATCGACTTGCTGCAACAGAAAAAAGACCGGTTTGCCGTTTTTATGGTAACACATCGTCAATACCTCGCCCAAATATCAAACCGAGTTTATATTTTGGAAGACGGAAAAGTCGCAAAAGTTAAATAATCTCGACAAATGTAACATTTTTCCCTTTCATTCGTCTTTATTATGGTAGAATATGTACATTTGCAAATGAAAACAATTTATCTAATCGGTAAATCGGCAAATCGACTAATCAGTTAGACAATTCCCAATTCAACGATTAGACAATTCCCAATTCAACGATTAGACGATTCACCAATTCACCAATTCACCGATTTACCGATTTACCGATTTACCGATTCGACAAAAAATAAAAATGATTACACTCAACAATATCAACAAAACTTACTACACCGAAGCAACTTCGCTTCACGTTTTGAAAGGAATTGACTTACA
>Ga0209737_10002071_pt1 | contig 14111 bp, 12 predicted proteins | sample TergutCu122P3_FD_187284 | JGI IMG/M metagenome (GOLD analysis project Ga0209737, IMG submission 187284) | Cubitermes ugandensis P3 segment gut microbial communities from Kakamega Forest, Kenya - Cu122 P3 (SPAdes) (version 2) | ecosystem: Host-associated > Arthropoda: Insects > Digestive system...
TCTTATTATTAATAAAGAGAATAAAGATATTTTTGTAAAAGTATATGACGAAATAACGGGCGAATATTTTAAATACGAATATACTTTTAGTGAGCTTATTAACCATTTAAAAGAATTAGGCTTGCGTAAAGAAGAAGCACGAATGAGATATTTTGATAAAGTTGCAGATAAAAGTGAATTGATAATAACGCCGGAAATAACAGAAATGGTGATTAGTGATGTCTATTCGAGATTTATAGACACAGATGAAGAAGACCTTCCTAAGTACGGCATAAAAAACAAAGCGCAGTTGGAGAATTTATATTTGGGAAAACCTGTTCCCGAGTATTGGATTGACTTTGATAATGAAAAATTGATATTCTCAGGTACATGGCAAGTGCCTGTTATGTCTGAGGAAGAGCCTCTTCGTTTTACAAAAGTTAAACTTGAGGATGATGGGCAATACAGATGTGTGGGTGCTGGAAGTGCCAAAAGGGCAGAAATTACCCATAATTATAAACACAAAGACTTGATAATTGGATTTTTGTATGTAGGTTCGAGGGAGTATCTTATTATTAGAAAAGATAATAAAGATATTTTTGTAGAAGTGTATGATTATGACAAGCGTGATTATTTTAAAAATGAGTATAGTTTTAGTGAGATTATTAACCTTTTAAAAAAGTAAAAGATGTTGAACTACATACGTAGTTCAAATTTATATGGTATGTACCTTTGCCTCGAGCTGCGTTTTTTATTAAAATTCCGCACTCTGCGGCGTTCTCGGAAACGGAATCACATCCCGAATGTTACCCATGCCGGTAATGAAGAGCATCATACGCTCAAAACCAAGCCCAAAGCCGGCGTGCGGCGCCGTGCCGAATTTGCGGGTTTCCAAATACCACCACACATCTTTTTCCGGAATATCCATTTCACGGATACGGGTAAGTAATTTGTCGTAATCAGCTTCGCGCTCTGAGCCGCCAATAATCTCTCCGATTTTCGGGAATAATACATCCATAGCGCGAACGGTTTTACCATCCTCATTTTGCTTCATGTAAAACGCCTTAATAGTTTTCGGATAATCGGTTAAGATGACCGGTTTTTTGAAATGATTTTCAACCAAATATCTTTCGTGCTCCGATTGCAAGTCCACCCCCCACTCTACTTTGTATTCAAATTTTTTACCCGATGCTTTCAGAATGTCAATCGCTTCGGTATAAGTTAAGCGCACAAATTCATTATCTACTACAAAACGCAAACGTTCAATTAATTCCTTATCAAACATGTCGTTTAAAAATTGAATATCATCGTAGTTGTGTTCCAACACGTAATTCACCAAATATTTAATAAAATCTTCGGCAAGGTTCATGTTATCAATAATATCGAAAAACGCTACTTCGGGTTCAATCATCCAAAATTCGGCTAAATGTCGGGGTGTATTGCTATTTTCGGCTCTAAAAGTAGGGCCAAACGTATAAATTTTTCCTAATGCCATAGCACCGAGTTCGCCTTCCAATTGACCGGATACCGTTAAGCTGGTGTGCTTTCCAAAGAAATCTTGCGAAAAATCTACGCCGCCTTCCGCATTTTTCGGCACATTGTTTAAATCAAATGTAGTTACATTGAACATCGCGCCTGCGCCTTCCGCATCAGAAGCGGTAATAATCGGCGTGTGCATATAAAAATAGCCATGATTATTAAAATAAGTATGAATGGCATACGACAGCGCATGGCGCAAACGCAACACGCAACCGAAATAGTTGGTGCGCGGGCGCAAATGTGCTATTTCGCGAAGAAACTCCATACTATGTCCCTTTTTTTGCAACGGATAAGTTTCCGGATCGGCAGTGCCGTAAATCTCAATATTTTCCGCTTGAATCTCTACCGCTTGTCCTTGCCCTTGCGATTCCACCAATTTTCCGGTTACGCGCAAACACGCGCCGGTAGTAATTTGTTTCATAAGCTCTTCAGAGAAATGGGCAAGATCGGCAACAATTTGTATGCTGTATACGGTAGAACCGTCGTTTAAAGCGATGAATGCTACAGCATTGTTACCGCGTTTGGTACGTACCCAGCCTTTTATTTCCACTTGATTTCCAATACCAAATTTTTCGGGAGTTTTTAGAATTTCTTTTATCATAATGATATGAATTATTGCGATTTAATAAATGAGCGGCAAAAATAGGGTTTTTTAACGATTACTTTTCCTCATTTGCATTTTCCTCAACCAAATCGGCAAAATAATCAATCCTATTGCCAGATAAGGATAATATGAAATAGCTCTCCAAAGTACGGCTACCGCTGCGTGGGTTTGTTCGGGAACGTCATTCCTGAAAAAAGCGGAAAAGCTAATCTCGGCAATTCCACTGGCGCCCGGTGTAGGGCTAATCAGCAAAATAACCCACATTACCAGTTGTTTGGCAAAAAACAACAACTGCTGCATGATATGAAAACCCAACTCGGGATTGAGTGCTAAAATTAAAAAATTGAGTGTCATAAAGCGTGCCGTCCAAGTTAAAATAGTAGCAACAAACGCTTTCGCCCAATATCCAAACGGCTTACCTTTCAATTCTTTAGAGGAAGCAATAAGTTCATCGCCGGCTTTTTCCATTTTGGGTTGCCATTTTTTTAAAAATGAAACAGAAAAAAGTTTCACCAATAACTTTTTTACTCCATTGGGCGCTACAAAAATACCCAACGTAATACCGGTCGTCATGGCAATAATAACGCCGTAACCCACAAAAAAGAAAAGCATTGGATTAAATGGTAAAGTATCGCCAAAATGCACAATATCGGTTCCCAATATCAAAAGTAGCAACGCAACCGTAAGAATGTAAAATATTTCATCTAACATTACAGTAGTGAATATGATGGCAGTACTTTTCCCCAATGATACTCCTTCCTGGTTTATAAAATAGATGGCAAATGCCGAACCTCCCACCACGGCAGGGGTCACCGAAGAAGCAAACTCCCAAAGCATGACCACGTGCCAACTGTCTAACCAGCTCAATCGCTTTTCCGTTAAAATTCGGAGGCGTATAATATACATCAAATCGCGTATCACCATGCAAAGCAGCGCCAGAAGAATATATCGCAAACTAACGGTAATGCCTTTTAAAACAGTAAAATCAAACTCTGAAGCAATCAGTGAGTAGGCTGAAAATGCTATCCCTATCGCAATAGGGATAATGACACGTTTAAGACTGAAAACCGATTTGATGTTTGGAGCTGGAGCTTGCACTGTTTAAAATTAGGCGGCAAAGGTATGCGTTTTTTTGATTTTCAAAAAAAATCATATACATTTGCACTGCAATTAAAATCGAACAATGTCTTTAAAAACCATCTTAATTCTCACTTTCTTCACGCTACATTTTGCATTATTCGCCCAATTTCCAAAAAATATCCAAAAAGCGATAACTAAAGCAGAAGCCGAAATGGCGCAACATAAATATGAAAAAGCGTTGTCCATTCTGGAAAAATATTATCTAAAATCGCCCATCCAGATTCGCCCATTTTTGCAATGGAGAATTGATCAATGTAGATTTGGGATAAAAGCGATGCAAAATCCTACTAATATGATACCCATCAATCTGGGAGAAAACGTAAATTCGGAATGGGATGAATATCATCCCACTTTAACCGGAAACAGTAAAGAGATGTTGTTTACGGTACGCCGCCCGCGCGACGAGCACACACTGTGCCTACACTGTAAAACAGAGGAGGATATTTACAGCAGCCTGCAACAAAACGGCATCTGGCAACCGCGAATAAGATTGGGAAAACCAATCAACACAGGACATAATGAAGGGGCGCAGTGTATTTCTCCCGATGGTAATTATCTGTTTTTCACCATTTGCGGCGCTGAATTCGGATATGGAAGTTGTGATATTTACTGGTCGAAGCGGGAAGGAGATGGCTGGTCGGAGCCCAAAAACTGCGGTCCGAAGGTAAATACAAGATATTGGGAATCGCAACCTTCCATGGCAGCGGATGGCAAAACCATCTATTTTACTTCGAATCGCCCGGGTGGGTACGGAGGTATGGATCTCTGGAAAACCGAAATGATCTCCGAAGGCGTTTTTACCGACCCCGTCAATTTGGGAAACGTAATAAACACACCATACGATGAACTTTCTCCGTTTATTCATTTCGACCAAAAAACATTCTACTTTTCTTCCGACGGACATTTGGGAATGGGTGGAAGAGACCTATTTTACAGTAAAATGCAATCCGACGGCAACTGGAATAAACCTGTAAATCTGGGCTATCCTATCAATTCGTATCAAGATGAATCGGGAATTTTTATCAACGCACAAGGCAATGTAGCTTATTTTGCTTCTAACAGACCTGGCGGATTTGGCGGATTAGACATCTATTGTTTTGAGTTGGAAGAATCGTTGCGCCCCGATCCGGTATTATTTACCGAAGAAATAATTGATGATAAAGATACTACATCAATCCTTATTGATGCCTTAGCTACCTTAGTAGCAGGAGAGACCTTCATTTTACCCAACATCTTTTTTGAATTTGCGCAATCGAATCTTTTACCCGATTCCTATCCAGAATTGCAACGTTTGTTAGATTATTTAATTAAAAATGAAACGGTTAAAATAGAAATCAGCGGACATACCGACAACCAAGGTTCAGAGGCGTATAATCAAAAACTTTCAATGGAAAGAGCTCAAACCGTTTATCGCTATTTAATTGATAATGGTATAGATCCCAATCGTTTATCCTTTAAGGGCTACGGAAAAGAGCGACCCATAGCGCCCAACGATACGGAAGAAAATCGCGCTAAGAATCGCCGAACGGAGATTTTGATTTTGGAGAGGTAAAAAAATATTCCATCTGCGCATAATCTAAATAAATTTCTTGTATCTTCGCTTGTCAAAAAAAGGCAAGAATTTATAATTCTACATATCGCTAATTATAAACCACTTAAATCATTAAAATTATGGAAAATCACAATGAATATTACGAAGACCACTTTGAAGAAAACAAACGCCCCGGATTTCTTACCTTTTTATGTATTTTAACCTTTATAGGCTCAGGGTATTGGCTGCTATTTAATTTACTTGTACCGGTTTATGCGCCCGTGATGCTGGAAATGTTGCACGGTGCGTCTAATTTTCCCAATATTTCCAACAGTATTAAAATATTTGAGCAAATTGCAGTAACGCCAATATGGCAATTTTATCTGTTGGCTTTCTTTTGTGCTACTTCTATTCTCGGAGCCATTTATATGCTAAAAATGAAGAAAGTAGGATTCCATATTTATGTAATTTCTCAGTTAGCACAAATGTGTATCGGGCAATTTATTATTGGAGAAAACTTTAAACCTAATTTTTCCGGCTTGTTATTTACATTGATATTCATTGGTTTATATAGTATCTATTACAAGAAATTTACTACTCTGAATGCAGAAAATAATGAATAGCACCTTAAATCTTTAAATTTTAAATTTTTAAATCATATGAACGACATTTTAAACCTCAATCCGAAACGTGTATTTTATTATTTCAACGAAATTTGTAAAATTCCGCACCCTTCTAAAAAAGAAGAAAAAATAGTAGCCTGGTTGTTGGAAACCGGCAAAGCATTGGGCTTGGAAACTAAACGCGATAAAATTGGAAACGTATTGATTTCCAAACCGGCAACAAAAGGCAAAGAAAAAGTTACGCCTGTTATTTTTCAAAGCCACGTGGATATGGTGTGTGAAAAAAATAACGATACCAAATTCGATTTCGATAAAGATCCCATTCAACCCTACATGGACGGCGAGTGGCTCAAAGCAAAAGGCACTACACTGGGCGCTGACGACGGCATCGGCGTTGCCATCCAATTGGCATTATTGGAAGCTAATGATATTGAGCACGGGCCGATGGAATGCTTGTTCACAGTGGATGAAGAAACAGGCTTAACCGGAGCATTTAACTTAGAAGCCGGTTTTATGAAAGGCAAAATGTTGCTGAATTTAGATTCGGAAGATGAAGGCGAATTTTTTATCGGATGTGCCGGCGGAAAAGACACTCAAGCCATTCTCGACCTTGAATGGGAAGAAAAAATGCCGAAAGATTTTATGGCATATAATATATATGTAAAAGGATTGCAAGGCGGGCACTCCGGCGACGACATTAACAAAGGACGCGGAAACGCCGTGAAACTTTTGAATCGCATTTTATGGAATGCTTATCAGAATTTCGATCTTTTTATTGCAGAGATGGACGCCGGCAACTTGCGTAATGCCATTGCCCGCGAAGGCAGCGCGCATATCATCATTCCCAAGGAAAATAAAAAAGCATTTGAAAAGTATCTTCAGGAGATGGATAAAACGTATAAAGAGGAGTTACGTATTACCGACCCGGGCGTTATGGTAACTTTTGAAGAAGCGAAAATGCCGAAGAAGATTTTAAACGAACTGTTGCAAATTGACTTGATGAATGCATTATATGTATGCCCGCACGGTGTGTTGGCAATGTCACAGGATATTCCAGATTTTGTGGAAACTTCTACCAACTTGGCTTCCGTTAAATTTAAAGACGGAAAGATTTACATTAGTACAAGCCAGCGCAGTTCGGTAGAATCTAAAAAACAAGATGCAGTGGATATGGTTTCAGCAACGTTTTACACCATTGGTGTAGAAGAAGTTAAGATTGGCGATGGCTACCCGGGTTGGGCTCCGAATCCCAATTCGGAAGTGTTGAAAGTGTTGACTCAAGCGTATCGCAATCTGTTCAAAAAAGAGCCCGAAGCCAAAGCGATTCACGCCGGTTTGGAATGCGGATTGTTCTCCGAAAAATACCCGGGTCTGGATATGGTTTCTTATGGTCCAACTTTACGCGGCGTGCACTCTCCTGAAGAAAAACTTAAAATTGACACCGTACAACAAGTGTGGGATTTAACAGTTGAGTTTTTGAAAATATTGAAATAGTGGGTGTTATTAAAACGCTACTGCTTTATTGCGCACTTTTATTATCTTTTTTTGCGGTTAATGGTCAAAATGTAGGCACAATTCATCCATTTGAAGATAGTAGTAGGATATTTGTGCAATTTAATTTGCCATTGGGCGATCATCCGTTAAAAACTTCAACTAAAGAACGATATTTGATGATTACGCCTCCCGGGTTTGAAAGCACATTAACCTATTTTGCCAATTATAAAAGAAATATAGGATTTGATGTATTAGTAGTGAATACAAATACCACAGGCAAAACCCCAACATCTATTAAAAAATATATTCAAAATCAATATAATAATCCTTCCACACGACCTACTTACGTGCTTTTGGTAGGCGATGTGGACAACCTTCCTGCTTACGAAGGAAATTCTTCAGGAAAAATTAAAAGTGACCCCATTACAGATTTGGGTTACACCCTTTTAGAGGGTAACGATTATTTCGCTGATGTTTTTTTAGGACGCTTTCCGGTTGCCAATGAAGAACAACTCAAAAATATCATCAACAAAACGATATTTATGGAAGTAAATATGCATCTTTTTGACAAAAAAGCAAAATTTTTAGCAGGAGATGAAAAAAAAAGCGCTTGGAATAGAGCTTATATGAAAAACTCATTTAAAAAAGGGCATGAATATGTAATTCCTCGCAGTTTTGTTCCCTTGGGTTACAATTGCCAAAAATTATATCAACCGAACAAAATAGAAGCGATAAATGCGCTGAGTGACAATCCGTTGTTTTATATTTATGTTGGACATGGCACGTTAACTTCATTCTCGGGAAAATCATTCTATATTGAACATAGCGACATATTATCTGCAAAAAATGCTGTTTTTCCTTTGGTTTTTTCTTTTGCATGTAAAACCGGAAATTTTTCACAAACATGTATAGGAGAGCATTTTATTAGAGAAAAAGATAAAGGAGCTGTTGCCTATTTTGGTTCTTCCGTGAATTCTCAAACCAATACGGATGAAATCATTCAAAAAAAAATATTCGGCGATGCCTTTAAACAAGGTGAGCGAAACCTATCTGCAATTATCAATTTGGGAATGAAGCAGTTTACCTTTGCAATAGGTGCAAGCAAAAAAAAGAAAATCATATATTTAAAAGCATACAACTTGTTAGGCGACCCTTCATTTGACGTCAAAGGAATAGTGAATATGGAAACTGATGAAGTAATTCATCCTGCTCTGTTTAGCGTTTTCTCCAATCCCGAAACAGATGGCTTTTCTTTAGCTTATACGCTGGAAAGCAACAGTTTTGTTCAAATTGACTTATATGATAATTCGAAAGAGCATGTCAGAAATTTTTTGCAAATACCTCAACAAGGGACAGGTATCTATTATTATAATTTTTCGTTAACAGATTTGTCACCAGGAGAATATATAGTGATTTATAAAAATACTACAAAGGTGTTTTCAAGTAAAATTGTTAAACATTAAAAGTTATGACAATAGTACCGTGTATATTAGAAAAAATATATTTTTGCGCCCCTTAAAAATCAGTATTAATTAAAAAAGAAAGAGGTATTTTTTATGATCGTTGTAACCGTTAAAGAAGGCGAAACTATTGACAGAGCCTTGAAAAAATTGAAAAGAAAATTTGAGAAAACAGGTGTGGTTCGTGAATTGCGTGCGCGCCAAAAATTTACCAAACCTTCTGTCATTAAAAGAGATCAAAAACTGAAGGCCGTTTATGTTCAACAAATGCTTTCAAAAGCCGCCGAAGAATAACAACGCGACATGAAATTAAAAAAAGAGGCTCATTCGAGCCTCTTTTTTTTAATAAATATATCCCCATTTCCAAATTTCAAAAGCATCTAAATTGGCAGGCAATGTTTCCAAAAATCCATATTGATAAATGGGAAATATGCCCAACAATGCTTCTTCTGTGTCGCCGCGCACAAGCGTAACCGATACAGGCACCGCTTTCCTCAGGCGATAGCCCATATTTTTTTTCTGTTTTGCTGCAAACGCTTCATTAAAACCGGCTCTCAAGTCTGTTGAAACTTTAGGCGTGCATTTTAGATAATAATTATATGCGCTGGTTTTACTCATTGAGGTACTAAAACCTAGAGTTGGCGTCACCGAGCATACAAATTGCAAAGCATGTTCACTGTTGGGATAAATTACAAACGTTTCATGAAAATCTTCCAAAACAGTGATTCCTGTAAATAGATCTAAATATTTTTTTTCTAATTCATTTAATTGATCCACAAGATATTCAAAAGCCTCTTTTTCAAGAGTAGTTTCTTGTGCAAAAGAGAGAATGGCATATCGGTCATCGCGTATTTTTTCAATAAAATCAACGGCAGCTTGGGCTTGTTGCGCTAATGTTTTTGTAGTAACTTTAGTTTGTGTTATAGGAACTTGAGTAACTACGCCGTCAATTATTTTTGTTTCGGTATAGGTTTCGTAGGTTTGTTGCATGACAACATCTGCGAAATTTTTAAAAAAATCGGGTAAAATATCTGCATTATTTTGCTCTAAAGTTGAAAAAGTCTGAGCACCGGTAGTCGTGCTGTTTGTATATAAAGTCTGCAAAAAATTATTTTTCATTTGTATAGTAGAAAGTTCGGCTACAAATTGTAACGTTTCATCCGGAACAGAAAAAGGAGTTAGGGTTATGTTTTTTAGTTCAAAAGAAGTGCTATTCTCTTTGCAATAATTGGTAATACCTAACAATTTTTCCGCAAAATCGGCATATAATCCTTTAATATTGGTGGTTTTTGTAATCACAACGTCCACTTTAAAAGCCGTTTGGGGTAACATGTAAAAAAAAGTAGGATTTGTAATGTCTGTTTTCGATGCTACAGGTAGCTGGTAAACTGCTTTCTGAGCATAAACATTTAGAGAAACAAATAATCCTAAAAAAACGATGAACGATTTCTTTATCATAAAAAACAATTTTTAATTTCGCCGCAAATATAATAGGATATGATTCATAAATTGATTTTTTTGTCACATCATGCAAAAAAAATAGCTTTTCTTGCATTTTTAATATGTAGTTTTATATTTGTATATACACAAAATAAAAACTACAATTATCATTATGAAGTCGTTAAAATGGATTCTATATTCGATAAGAATGCCGATCTGACGATTGAAACGTATATGACTTATTTAAAACAAGAAAAAGATACAAAAATGAATCAGATTATTGGAACTTCAAAAGAGGCTTTAACTTCATTTTCTCCTATGAGTCCTTTGTCTAATTTATTGGTAGATATGCTTTTCGAATGGGGAAACAATTATTTAGCACGCAAAAAATTAGAAAAAGCAGACTTGGCATTGCTGAACTTCGGAGGAATTAGAGCGGCATTACCTCAAGGCAATATAACAGTAGGCAATATTTTCCAAATCTCCCCTTTTGATAATACGGTAACATTTGTTTTTGTGAAAGGAAGTGAATTGAGAAAGATGTTTGATGATTTTTCCGAAAGAAGAAATGCGCCTATAGCAAATGTACAAACCATTTACCGGAATGGGCGGTTATTATCTTATACTATTGGAGAAGCACCGTTAGAAGATGACAGGATTTATACTATAGTAACCATCAACTTCCTGACATCAGGTGGCGATGGCTTTTTGAGCCAAGTTACTCCGGAATCTGTGATGTCTCTTGATATGCAGGTTCGTAATGTTTTTATTAATGAAATACGAAAAAAGACAATGCAAGGCATTGAGATTGAAGGTACAATTGATGATCGCGTGATTATTAGACCAAGTCCGTAACATTGTTCGACGGCAGTTGTGCCGCCGCCGAATTATTATTTCTCCACCGGAAGCGGTTTATCAATCTCCTCATGCCAGGGCAAACCATACTTTCCAATTTCCGCCATAAAAGGATCCGGATCAAATTCTTCTACATTAAATACGCCTTTTCCGTTCCATTTTCCCGTAAGTATCATTTTTGCACCCAACATGGCCGGAACACCGGTTGTATATGAAATGGCTTGGGCGCCAGTCTCCTTATATGCTTCGGCGTGGTCGCAATTGTTCCAAATATAATAAGTGCGTGCTGCGCCGTCTTTAACCCCACGAATTTGACATCCGATAGAAGTTTGTCCTTTGTAACCTTCTGCTAATGAAGAGGGTTCAGGAAGTACCGCTTTCAAAAATTGCAACGGCACAATTTCTCTGCCTTCATACATCACAGGTTTAATGCTGGTCATACCTACTTCTTGCAACACATTCAACACATTAATATATTTTGGTCCGAAAGTCATCCAGAAGCGAGCACGCTTCAGTGTTGGGAAATTTTTTGTTAAAGACTCCAACTCTTCGTGAAACAACAAATAGGATTCTCTTTCGCCGATATTGGGATAATGAATCGGTTTATGAATAGACATAGCGGGAATTTCATGCCAAGCGCCGTTTTCCCAATATTTTCCGGGTTGCGTAATTTCGCGGATATTGATTTCGGGATTAAAATTGGTAGCAAATGCTTTGCCGTGATCACCGGCGTTACAATCCACAATATCTAAATAATGAATCTCATCGAAATGATGTTTGGCGGCATACGCAGTATAAATTCCCGTAACACCGGGGTCGAAGCCGCAGCCCAATAGCGCCATGATGCCGGCTTCTTTAAACCTGTCGTGGTAAGCCCATTGCCATTTATATTCAAATTTGGCTTCATCAATCGGCTCATAATTAGCGGTATCCATGTAGTGCGTTTTGGTTGCCAAACAAGCATCCATAATAGGAAGATCCTGATAAGGCAACGCCACATTAATTACCAGGTCGGGTTTATAACGTTCAATCAATGCGATAAGTTCCGGAACGTTATCTGCATCTATTTGTGCGGTTTCAATGCGATTTCCGCCTATTTCCGCTGCAATTTTGTCGCACTTCGACTTGGTTCTGCTTGCCAACATAATGTTGGTAAAAACCTCGGGAACGGCTGCACACTTATGCGCCACGACTGCGCCCACACCACCGGCGCCGATAATTAATACTCTTGCCATATTTTCTTTTTTAGTTGTTTAAATAATAACGCGGCAAAGATAAATTGTTTTTGGTTATGACACCACATCTATCTCCTCTGAATCATTTTCAATATCCTTGAGAGAAAGTTCAGCAAAATTTTCAACAGCTCTGTTGGTAGCTTTTTTTATTTTTGATGCTTTAAAGAGCGGCGTCATTTTTTCCTCAGCAATCATTTCAACCCCTAAGTTTTTCCCTCGAGTCATTTTCCATCCTAAGCTTGCATCAGCAATGTTTAAGTTACCAATTGCTCCTTCCAATATTCTGGTTTCCAAATCAACTTGATTATTAGCTGATGTTGAAAAGAGTATGGTTGCACTTTCAACCTCCACAACTTCCGTAACGACGATCCAATTTTGTTTCCAGATCCCTTTGTTTTTCAAATCTTTAATTGCTACGCCTATCGTTACATGGTCGCTTATAATATGATGGACTACTCCTTTTGTTCTTAGTAATAATGAATTGGCTCTTTGAAATTCTACAGATATTTTAGCCGAAGCCTTTGGCATAGTTCCTCCGGTATTTCCACCAGTAATCAGAATGCCTTCTGAAGTAATGTTGAAACCGTTTCGGTTTGTATTCGTTCTTGTCTTATATTTTATTTTTAATTCCGACAAAGAAGTTACTCTTTGAAATGTACCCTGTTTTAAGATACCAACAGCGCCCAGTTCAATGGGAATTCCAGGCAACCAAGTGCCAATATATTTTAATTGTTTGTTAATAATTTTTTGATACTCTTTTGCTAACATAACTTTTTAACTTTAAATGAATTGATGTCGTACAGAAATGTTGACAAATATAGAAAATTAATTTGTATAAACCATATTTTTTCAATAAGATTAAAAAAATCAAAAAAGACCGACTTTTTTTTAATTTTGCCCCCATTATGAAGATTGGTTTATATTTCGGATCATTCAACCCAATTCACAACGGACATCTTGCCATTGCTCAGTTTTTAATGCAGAAATCGCTGTTTGACCAAATTTGGATGGTCGTTTCTCCCAATAATCCCTTAAAAGATAAAAATGATTTAGCTCCTGAAAACGACCGGCTGAACATGGTAAAATTGGCAATTCAAGATTTTCCATACCTACGTGCTTGCGATGTAGAGTTTTCGTTGCCCTCTCCCTCTTATACTATAGCAACATTGCATTATCTTGAAAAACAATATCCAAATTATGAATTTTCTCTGATTTTGGGCGCTGATAATATTGAAAATTTTCACAAGTGGAAGAATTATGAAGAGATTCTAAGCCGGTATGTATTGTACGTTTACCCACGCGCTTATGGAGTTTTTGAAAAAATTATAGAACATCCGCATATTATTTATTTAGATGCGCCGTTGCTTTCAGTTTCTGCTACAGAAATTCGTACTTTATTGCAGCAAAAAATACCGGTAGAAGAATATTTGCCGATTACGGTGGTTCGATATATTGAAGAGAAACGACTGTATTAAAAATGCTAAAAGATCAAGAAAAAAATAAAAATTCTATTTTCGCAGAGTTCAAAAAACATATTTAATGAACAAAATAACCGCTTTATTTTTAGGACTTAGTATCATATTCTGTGCATGCACAACACAACCTCCTACTACCCACATTTTGGGAGAAGGGCTCGGCACTTACTACCATATTACTATTGCAGACAAAAATGATGTTACCCAATCTCAAATTGATTCGGTAATTGCCGAATTAAATAACACGGCTTCTATTTTTAATCCTAATTCATTAGTTTCGCGCATCAATAGAAACGAAACGGATACCCTAAACCAAATTTTGAAAGACATTTTAGAAGTGTCGTTGCAGGTTTGCGAAGAAACCGATGGCGCTTTTGATTTTACAGTGGGTGCATTGGTAAATTTGTGGGGATTTGGAAAAGATAACCTAAAAGAAGTGTCGCCGGAAGAGATTGCAAAAGCATTGGAAACCGTTGGTTACAAAAAGATTAAAATAAACGGCAACAGAATTATTAAAGAAAATCCTGAAACGCAACTCAATTTTAACGCTGTTGCCAAAGGATATTGTGTAGATTTGGTAGCAGCGTTTTTAACATCGAAAGGATTAGAAAACTTTTTAGTAGATATTGGAGGTGAATTAAGTGTACGTGGCAAACGCGCCCCCAATAAAAAATGGCGTGTGGGCATACAAAAACCCACCGAAACTAAAGGAGACGCAATATCCGCAGAAGAAATA
>Ga0209737_10002072_pt1 | contig 14110 bp, 13 predicted proteins | sample TergutCu122P3_FD_187284 | JGI IMG/M metagenome (GOLD analysis project Ga0209737, IMG submission 187284) | Cubitermes ugandensis P3 segment gut microbial communities from Kakamega Forest, Kenya - Cu122 P3 (SPAdes) (version 2) | ecosystem: Host-associated > Arthropoda: Insects > Digestive system...
TTGTGAACTAAATTTAAAATTTACCCTTCTTCAAATCAATAAAAGTGAATATAACTTGTTGCATATGTATTAAATGATTTGGACTGCCACACCTATAACATAGTGATGTGTTCCGGGAATGCAGGATGCGTATTAGGCAGAGAGGAGTTTTTGTGCTTCTTTTGCAGTTTGAAAATGCAAACTCGCCTCCAGACACAGATGCACATAGCGGTTTATTATACTTAGCATTGTCTAGATTAGAGTTGGGTGAATACGGGTTGCCAGATGTCGCAAGTTTCCACATAATAGCACATGTTTCTCTCTGTGGTTTGGTATTTTTCACTTAAGTGTTTCATTATTTCGCAGAGGAAGAAGCCTTTTGCTTCGAGCTTTAGAAAATCCAAGCAATTTTTGAGCCCCTCATTCATGTAAAAATCTCCAAAATTGAAAGCTGCATTTCAAAATTATTGTATTTGCCAGTGCATTTAGCATTCACCTTCAAACTTACCCCAAAGATGGCTCCTCTGTTAGAATAACCAAGCTTAATTTTTAGCCTATATTTTAATGCTAATGCTGTGCAACGGTGCTTTCTGAAAAACATGTCAAAAATTGATGATAAATATAAAATCGCTGCCTAATTTGACACCCAAACCCGAACTCTTACAAAAAACAGCAACCACCCATCAAAAAGCGCACTTCTTAACCCATTCCGCTATCATCACCAATTGATAAACCTACACAAAACACAAACTAACACCATTATTCAAACAACAAAAACAACCTCAACCTCTAACCTCCATACTCCACTAAATAACACAAAAACAACCGTAAAATTTAAGCAGAAAAACATCACTACATAGTAATAAAGGCGAATTTTTATGGCTAAAACCACACTAAAAGATGGCGTATATTCAGTTGGAGTAGTTGATTGGAACATACGCGACTTTCACGGATACATAACTAGCAGAGGAACTAGCTACAACGCATATCTTGTACATGATGAAAAAACAGCCCTCATAGACACAGTTAAAGCACCCTTCGCAGGAGAACTAGTCAACAACATTTCAGAAATCCTCGACTTAGAAAAACTCGACTACATCATTATCAATCACGTAGAAATGGACCACTCAAGCGCACTACCCATTATAGCAAAAATTGCAAAAAACGCCAAAATCATCTCCACCCAACGCGGCAAAGAAGAACTCATTAAACATTATGGCCAAGACTTCAACAAAGTAAAAACCATCAAATCCGGAGACGAAATTAAACTAGGCCAAAAGACCCTTAAATTCCTCGAAGCCCCCATGCTCCACTGGCCCGACAGCATGTTCACCTACATCATAGAAGACAAAATCCTCCTAGCAAACGACGCATTTGGCCAACACTTTGCCAGCTCACACCAATTCGACGACCAAGTAGACAACCACATCCTCATGGAAGAGGCTATAAAATATTACGCCAACATCCTTATGCTATTTGCCCCCCTAATTACCAAAAAAATCAACGAAATCCTCACCCTGGACCTACCCATCGACATCATCGGCCCAAGCCACGGAATAATCTGGCGCAAAAACCCCCTGCAAATAATCCAAGCCTACCTTGAATGGAGCAAAGGCACCACCACACAAAACCAAGTTGTTCTAGTATTTGACACCATGTGGGAAAGCACAGACAAAATGGCCCGCGCCATAGCCGCAGGAATATGCAGCCAAGACGTAGAAGCAAAAATCCTAAAACTACGCTCATCAAACAACACTGAAGCCGTAACAGAAGTTTTCAAATCAAAAGCAGTTCTTGTAGGCTCCCCAACACTTAACAACGGCATCTTTCCAACAATGGCTTCCTTTATGACATACATTACAGGACTTAACCCTAAAGGTAAACTTTGGGGCTTCTTTGGATCTTACGGATGGGGTGGCGGCGCAGTAGAAAACTTGATCGACATGGCTAAAAACTCAAACTTTGACATTTACGAACCAACTCTGGAAATCAAATGGATTCCAAACGAAGAAGACCTCAAAAAATGCTTCGACTTTGGACAACAATTCGCCCAAAAAATCAAAACCTAACCCCATTTTCCAATAAACCAACCTTTTTCCAAATATCAATAATTAACAAAGTCTGAAAAACGTTTTTCACAGTTGTCTGAACTGCCGCAAATCTGTAAAAGTTACGCAATAAAAACAGCTCAACAACATCATCATATTGGCTCCTAATCGTGTGAAAAACTTTGTCTACAAACTTGCTATTAATCAGAAATTGCCATAGTTGTGTGTGAAAAATGTTGATAGGCCGTTTGTTGCCCACAAAATGTTGTTAATGGATATAGTTTAATGTTTTATTTTGATCCTCATGTATTTGCTTCATAGCCTCATACTGAGCTTCAACTAAAATTTTAAGCGCGTCTATGTTCTTTTTAACATCTTCTAACTCACGATTTTCCTGCAACGCCCCAGACTTTGACATTTGCTCCTTAATGTTACCTATGGATACTTCTAACACCTTTACTTTAAATGCAAAAATTTGAAGCGCATAAAGCAAACTTAGCTGAGAGGATAAACGGTCAATTCGGTCTAACTCTAAATTCCTAGATATGAAAATTTTAATTTTCTGCTCCTGCGAAGTTGTTGGTGCCTGCAAAATCTGCGCATACGTTGCTGCTTTCTTATTTGCCGATGCCTTGGTTTCTTCTAGCAGAGTCTGGAATCTTTTAGTGGTTTTATCTAACATTTCTAGGACTTCGTCCAATATAGCTCCCCTCAAATAGTGCCTGCCTATTTTGCCAACAAACATGCCCCTCTTATTTAAAGTAGCTGAATAGCTAAACCCAAAAACCCACACAGCAAAGCACTTTCCTACACCTACTGATTCACCCTTAATTTATTGAACCACTTCTGTAAACCTGCTATAACGGCACTTTCCCAACTCTGCGAATTAACAAATTAGCCACTCCAAAAATAACTAAATCTATCAGAATCCAAACAATAACATTATCAATTACACGTGTGATGGCTAAAATTGTAACAATTATCAAAAGCACAATTGCCACTGCACCGATTAACCTTTTTTGTTTCTGCACTTTCTCTGGATTATACATTACTTTAGGCATCTTTATCAACTACTCAATAACAACACCCTATTAAAAAGAATTTTCAACCCACCCACCACTCTAACACACAAATAAAAAGAAAAGAAAGAAAGAAAGAAACAAAAAGAGAAACACAAACTTGCTACACCAAACTAAAAACATGCCAAACTCACAGAAATCGAGTATGCTGTATTATTCTACCATAAACCTGCCGAATCAACTTTTTCCTATCCATGCTAAGGAATAAGCGTGTTGGTGGTGGACCGAGGGTTTTTATCAGTCATGGTTTTCTTTTATATCATTTTTTCATAAAAAACCCCATTTTTTTATATAAAATAGCATAGTAAATGAATTAAAAATAACATTAAAATAAGTATTTCATCTCTAAAACAACATTGTTAATTGTTTGAAAAGTTAATGAACAGGCGCAAAAAAACGCTTGAAAGGTGAAAAAAACTGTTTTCAGTCTCTAAAAATTTATACGGTATAATAAATAAACCACACTTTACAGAATAAACATTCAACCCATCTCTGCACAAAAATCCCGTAGCACATATCCTCTAAAAGCAGTGGTGTGTAACTTTCAAAACGTGTGTTTACTGCGTATACTGCGTTGATGAAAATGGGCGTGTTGGTGGTGCCCAAATTAAGGTTTAGCCATGATTGGTGTTATTTTTTGTTTTTTGTATTGTTGTCTGTCTTGTGTCTTATTATTTGTTAATACTGTTAGTATTTAAGTATATTAATTATTTATGGGTGAATGATGTAGTGTGAAGGGTGTTTATTTTTGCTTTTCAAGTTACATGACATTTAAGTGTGTGAATAACTAAAAGCGTAAGTTTAGAAGGTAACTAAATGGTACACGTGTTCGTTGATGAATCAGGGAATTTAGGTTTTACAAAGACTTCAACAGAGTTTTTCATAGTTACCTATGTCGAATGTGAGTCACCACTAAAAATACGAACAGAGATGAAGCGAGCACTAAAAGTTTTACAGCAAAACAGAAAATACCACTATAGTGGAAATGAATTAAAATTTTCGCATATGAATCAAAAGTGTCGTGAGTATGTTTTACAAAAAATTAGTTTGTGCGATTTGAGTGCTAATGTTGTGGTGGTAGAAAAAACAAAAGTTAATCCTGACTTGAGACATGATGTACCGAAACTCTACAATTATCTTGTAGTTCATAATATTGTACTTTCTTTTCTTCCTCAATTGGTAGCTAATAAAAAAATTGAAATTATTTTTGATAAAAGTCTCTCAAAATGGAGAATAAAAGAATTTAACGATTATGTAAAAGATAAAACTATTTTTCTTTTAAACGAAAAAGGCTCAAAATTTGAGCCAGCTATTTTGTCGTTGTCTCATGTTAATTCTGAGTCTGAACCTTGTCTTCAAGTGGCTGATGCAGTGGCTGGCGCTTATTTTCAAAAATATGAAAACAAGAATGACACTTATGCAGATATTGTAGCAGATAAGGTAGGCTATTTCAAATATCTTTGGAAATAAAAGTAAAGCGACCCCTATCCTAATCCTCCTAACCCACTAATGCAGGCATCATTGTTTCGGATAGGCTTTACTCGCTACATGATAGTATAATATGCTATCTTTTAAAAATGTTGGTATTTATCACCTTAAATTTTGTTGTCAATAGGCGGGTGTTAAAGTTTGAAAAATATCTTTAATATCGTAGTGCTATCGTATGTTGTAGGGTGGTGTGGGTGTAATTTGGGCATATCTTTTTATGTCCTTTTTGACAAGTTATTTTTTATCAGTGTAGAGGTTGATATGTATGAATTTTAAAAACGGGCACAGGTCTAATTCACAGAATCTTAGTAGTAAACGTAGTCTTTTATCAGTTATTTCGCTACTGTTTGTGGTAGTGTTAGTTCTTTCGTCTTTTACTTCTGTGTTTACTTATGTTTCTCCGTTTGCGTCTGGAGCAGATGTAACAGTTGGAACTGAAACTGCACTTAGAACTGCTATTAATACTGCGCCTACAGGACACACTATTATTGCTCTTAACGCAGATATTTTCCTTGCAGGGTGGCTTGTTATTCCTGCTGATAAAAATATTACCTTGCGAAGTAATGGTGATAAATTTTTCAAGTTAATTGGTGCAACTGACAAGGCAACTATATTTGTTGAGGAAAGGGGGGTTTTGATACTTGATGGTATTATTGTGACGCATGTAAAGGGTGCTATGGGTTGTGGTGTGGAGATTGGTCCTGGCGGTACGCTTGTGATGTTTGATGGTGAAATTTCTGGTAACGGTGAGGGTGGAGTGCGTAATAATCGTGGTAACTTTAGTTTGTTTGGTGGTGTAATTTATGGTAACACGGGTGCACAGTTCGGTGGTGGTGTGTTCACATTTAATGGTTCTTTTAGGATGTATGGTGGCGAAATTTCAAGTAATACTGCTTGGGCCTCGGGGGGTGGCGTGTACAACTGGGAGGCTACTTTTGAGATGTGGGGTGGTATAATTTCTAACAATACAGCTCCAAATAGTGGTGGTGTGAACAATCATGTTGGCGTTCATGGTGGCATTTTTAAATTGTATGATGGTGTAATTGCTAATAACGTAGCTACTCAATTCGGTGGGGGTGTATACAATAGTGGTTCTTTTGAAATGTTGGGCGGCACGATTTGCAACAACACCGCTGAAGATGAGGGCGGTGGTGGCGTGTACAACTGGGGTATGTTTAGCTTGTCTGATGGTGTGATTGCTAACAACACAGCTACCTATGGTGGTGGTGTGTGTAGCTCCTATAGTAGTGGCGTTTTTACTATGTCAGGTGATGGTGTGATTGCTAACAACACAGCTACCTATGGTGGTGGTGTGTATCTTGGTAACACTGACCATTATACCATTGGCATTTTTACTATGTCTGGTGGTTCTATAGTTAATAATTCTGCCACGTCTGATGGTGGTGGTGTGTATTTTAACAGTGGTGTTTTTAATGTAGCACGTGGTAGCATTTCAGGTAATGTTGCATTAAACAATGGTGGTGGGATTTGGGTTGCAGTTGAAAACCTTGACAAACTTTATGTTAATGATGGGATGGTGTTTTCAAATAATCGCGCTTCTGTGGCATGCAATCGTGCTTCTATACATGATGCCGTGTACAATTCAAATATAGGTAAAGTTACTTGGACAGTTCCTTTCATTCAGGGTTACAACAACTATGACATTAGTTATACTAGTTATGATGTGACTGTGCAAAGTAGTTATGCTTCATTTACGGGTGCGGGTAGTTATTTAGCGGGTGGACCTGTTACTGTCTATGCTGGCGTTCGTGAGGGTTATAGTTTTTCTGGTTGGACAGTTAATAGTGGTGGAGTATCTTTGTCAAATAGTGCGTCTGTAATCTTTACTATGCCTGCAAACAATGTTGTTGTCACAGCTAATTGGACGCCTGTTTCAACAGGTGGTGGAGGCTCTGGGGGTGGTTCAGGTGGTGGTTCTGGAGGATCAACAAATAAGCCTTCACCAAGTACGCCTCCTAGCAATCCTGTGCCAAGTGAAACTGCTCCACCAGATGGTGGTGATAATGTTTCACCCTTACCAGACGATAAAGAAACACCAGCCTGGTCTCTCACCGTGGTTGCGTTAATTGTAGTTACTATTGCTTTAGCGATTGCAGTTGTTACAAGCGTGTTATTATGGCAAAAAACTCAAAAAAACAACAGAGCAAACAGACTGTAGAATAAAAATGTATGGAAGAATACAAACGAGATAAAATATATGGGAAAGGTGAAAAATGAAAAATGGGAGAAATAACAACCCTAACCCGTTCCACGTCAAAAAACCAAAAATCAGTAAGAACTACCGTTCCCATGGGCGTTACAGCCCATTTTGGGCTTGTTGAGGGTGATCAGCTTGAATGGTTCATAACTTCGGAAAATAACAAGTTGTGTATTCGAGTTGAGCCACGAAAAAAACTTTAACCCCTAAATTTTTTATTTTATACTTTTTTAGAAAATTTTTTCTGTTTTTGAAAAGTGTTGGATAGTCAAAAATTAATTGTGGGTGTGAAACAACACACGACAAACGCATGAACTGTACTATATGCAATATTTTATAAAAATTGGTGCTTTTTTAATCATGTCTTGTTCTAAATAGCTAATTTCACTATCAAAATAACCCCAACAAACACTCGCGGCGAGTCACTTCTTTATAAACATTATTTCGATTTTATTTCATGCGTTTGTCGTGATATAAAGGAAAGTCAGAATTGGTGGACCGAGGGGGATTTGAACCCCCGACCTCTTGAGTGCAAGTCAAGCGTTCATACCAGCTGAACTATCGGCCCTTCCTAGCTGAAAACAATGTTCCAGTTGTATTTTAATTTTTACCCGTTCTCACATGATATACTGCTAAAAAAACCGTTTGGTTCAAACCTGAAAAAATAAAGAATAAATTGGATTTAGGAAACTAAAATTTTTAATGCCTAGTATCTGCGTGGTCTTGCTGGTCTTTTCTTTGCCCAACATTCCCGACAGTACACTGGTCTGTTTGGATCTGGTACGAATGGAACGTCACATTCTTGACCACATTCAGAACACGTTGCTTTATGCATTTCTTTCTCTGACACTACTTTCAACTCCTTCTTCTATAGATTATTCATGCAACAAAGTTGCACTCTCCATTATTGCACTGCTATTGTACAATATAAAAATTATCATACTCAAACACCCACCAAACCCACCCTTCCCTATAAAACGTTTAATGTAAAAAGGGTTGAGAGTTAATTAACGCTCTCTAATTTAGGATACTCTTTTCTGTTCTTGCTTACTTTACTAGAGTTATCTCTATGGTAGAAACCATTCTAGACTTGTTCTCGCCTTCACGTGGTGGCATGTCAGCTGTTCCTATGGCAATTTCGCTTACTTTGAGGTCTTTGATAAAACGACTCCTTGTGATTTCTGCAACGTCAACAGCAGTAGTTATTGCTTGGCCTCGTGCTTTTAAGGTGATGTGGTTTATGTTTCCAGAAGAGAATGACGTAATGATAGCTAGAACATAGCTCATTGGAGGTTTATTCCCAACGAAAATAACGTCTTGTTGTTTTTCTGTCATTTGTTCTCACTTTTGTCTTTATAGCCTGCAGATTTCTCTAACAGACATATCTCTGATATGTTTCACTTCCTTATAAACGCAATTCAACATGTAGCCATGTTTTTCAAACTTTTAACTACAAATCCTTTTTTCTAAATTCTCAGACCCTAACGTTATGGCTTTATACTTGTTTGAAGAAAAGAATGAAACGGTGCACTTATGGCTGTCTCCCCTAGCACACGTGAAGTTTTAGCAAGAAGAATCGCCGGCGAAATCACCCTCTCCAACAAACCCGGCGTAACCATGCGAAAATGGCGCGAACTCTTTGCAGTATCACAATTAAGCCTCTCTGAGGGTATGCGACTATCTTCTTCTGTTATAAGTGACTATGAAAGCGGACGCCGAAAAAGCCCTGGAGCCAAATTCATCCGCCGATTCGTTTTAGCCTTATTACAAATTGACGAAACCCGCGGCAGCCGATTCATACGAGAATTCGCTAAACTTACCAGCTCCCCCAGCGTAGCTATTATAGACCTACGCGAATTCCCAATACCCGTCCGCATAGAATACCTACGCAGAGCCATTAATGGCGAAATAGTCGCATTTGAAGAAGGCACAAATAAAGAAATAAACGGCTACACCGTAATCGATAGCAAATATGCCATCGAAGCCCTCTCTGGATCAGAGTACACCCAACTCTTTGGCGCAACCAGCGAACGAGCACTCATATTTACAAACATCGATACCTGCCTTCTCCCTATGATGATAGTCCGCGTCTGCAGCCTTAAACCCAGTGTAGTGATTTTCCACAAAAACCAACCCAATGAAGAAGCTATGAAACTTGCCAAATATGAACAAATCCCCTTGATTTACTCCTCCACCGAAGATATTGAACAACTAGTAAAATCCCTACGCAAACTCTACCGCATCGCCTTACGCATTAAAATGGGGCGACGTGTTAAGCCACCCCCCAAAATCAGCGTCTAACATAAATCCTATCAGAAAAAAAGTTTACACTTTTTCTTTAGGTTTAGAGCCAATTTCAACTACCAGTATGTTTACTTGATAGTTTTTGCCCCCTGACATCATTTTACCTTGCGCATGATAACCTCGGCTACCCGTTTTAAAGTCTTTTTTACCTAAAAGAAAATTTACTTTCTCACCATTTAACTCAATAGTAACTATATCAATATTGTTGCTCATTTTCAAACATCCTAAACTAAACAACACATTGTAACATTTCACCTTTTCGCTACACCAAAAAACAACCCCAACCATCAGACAAACCTAAAAACGTCTTCTTAGCAGTAGTAAATGTTTCCAACGTTAACCTTCTAAAATTGTAACACACAACACTTTACATGCTAAACAAACATTTTAACATAAAACTTGGTATTAACTTGCTTGTATACCTATTTTATAATCTGCTGCCAAAAGTATATAAGCGCCTGTTGGAGTGCAGTGTGTAGATGCCGGCCAGAGGGCGCGGGTTCCACCTGATCCCGTTCCGAACTCAGAAGTTAAACCGTGTTCCGTTCCCAACTGTAGTGCGGTCTTCGGCCGCGTGAAATCGGGAAAGCTGGCACTACTTCTCAAATTTCTTCTCTCCCATTCTTAGATTTTGGTCACAGCATAGTTTGAGTTGCCCCTAAAGGGTTTACCATAATTCTTATATCTATGCTTACAGTGAACTTAAGGAGTGATTTCAAATGGGGTATTGCTTTATTTAACCGCTTCTCTGAGCGTATAAACTTTTTAGACACCACTTTACGTGACGGTGAACAAACACCAGGTGTATCTCTTATACCTGAGAATAAATTACGCATAGCTCAACGCCTTGATGAGCTTGGTATTGATGTTATTGAAGCCGGCTTCGCAGCAGTTTCTGAAGGAGAACTTGAGGCTGTCCGCTTAATAGCCAAACAAGGTTTAAATGCTGAAGTAGCAAGCGCAGGAAGAGGCACTATACATGACATAGACGCCGTCATAAAAAGCGATGCTCAAACCATGTGCATGATAATCCCAACCTCCGATTTACATATAGAACAAAAACTACACAAAACACGTGACCAAATTTTAAACACAACTGACGAATGCATAACCTACGCTAAAGCACATGGTTTAAAAGTCGATCTACTTGCCGAAGACGCCACAAGATCAGACTTTAACTATCTGGTTAAAGTTTTTCAAACCGCCGAAGACTGTGGCGTAAACCGCGTAACACCCTGTGATACCGTAGGCATTTTAACCCCTGACCGCACATATGACTTCTTTACAAATTTAACCACAAAAATTAAAGTCCCTGTGGGAGTACATTGCCATAACGACTTTGGCATGGCTGTAGCTAACACCATAGCTGGACTTGGTGCAGGTGCCCAAATAGCACATGGAACAATTAATGGCTTAGGTGAACGCGCAGGCAATGCTGCTATTGAAGAAATAGCCATAACCCTTCACTCCTTATACAAAAAACAATTACACATAAAAACCGAACTCCTCTACAGCACCTCACAATTAGTCTCCCGCCTAACAGGCGTTTACACCCAACCCAACAAAGCAATCGTTGGCGAAAACGCGTTTAAACATGAATCAGGCATACACACCCAAGGTATGCTCGCAAACCCCCTAACATATGAACCCTTCCCACCCGAACTCGTCGGCCGCACCCGCCGCATAGCCCAAGGCAAACACTCCGGTTCACACGCCATAAAAGCCGACCTTGACTGCATGGGTATAAATCCAACAGAGGAACAATTTAAAGAAATCTTCCAACGCATAAAAGAACTAGGCGACAAAGGCAAAGACATCCTAGACGCTGACGTACTTGCTATAGCTGAAAACGTCATGGGACTTAACGGCATTAAACCCATTGAGCTCCAAGAATTGACCTTCATTGGTGGCGACAAAGTATCCGCCTCCGCCTCCGTACACTTAAGCGTAAACGGCAAAGACGTCTGCGGCACAGCAGTCGGCGTCGGGCCAGTCGATGCAGCCATAAACGCAGTAAAAGACGCCATAAAAGAAACCGAAGCTATAGAACTAGAACAATACAACGTCAAAGCCATCACCGGCGGAACAGACGCCATAGTGGAGGTAATTGTAAATATGCGCAAAGGAACCCGAATTGCCACAGCCATGGGCGTACGCGAAGACATAGTTAAAGCCAGCATAGAAGCCGTCATAAGCGCTATAAACGTATTAACAACCGACTACCGCAACGGAAACACCAACGTTAACAATAACACAAAAATCCTAACCAACTAACCAACAACTTTTACCATACACTTACACGTTATCAAACTGATTCTGCAAAAAATAATACAACATCTTGGAACTGTGCATAAATAATTTGCACTCTAGAACGGAATTACACGAACTTTCAGCAAAAAATAGCACATTATTTTTACAGTTCCTTACGGTAAGGCCTGAATTACGCGCGACAGAGAGCATTTATAATAACCTTATTATTTTACGAAAAACCCAAAAACGTTGTCTATACAGATAAGTTTTTATTTGAAAAATGTGTATAACTCTTAATTAGACTTAAAGAGGAATGAACATGAGGGATTGTCACCTCAATAGCTGGGATCGTCGGGTACTTATTCTCCAATTTTCCCAGAGTAATCTCTAAACCTGTTCTATACTTCTCAAACAATTTTTATGTAATCAATAGTCTAAACGTCAATTTAAAAAATAGGAGACCAAATTGAATGCCAAAAATGTCTGGTGCACAAGCACTTTTAGAATCCCTTGAACGACAAAATGTTGATACAATATTTGGAATATTGGGCGGAGCTATCCTTCCAGTATATGATGCACTTTGGGATAATAAAAAAATCCGACACATCCTAGCACGACATGAACAATGTGCTGCACATGAAGCTGAAGGTTATGCAAGAGCCAGCGGACGCGTAGGCGTATGTATGGCAACCAGCGGACCAGGAGCAACTAATCTAGTAACCGGTATAGCAAACGCCTACATGGACTCCAGCCCCATAATCGCTCTAACAGGCCAAATCCCAACCTGCGGTGTCAATTCTAGTTACATGATTGGCAGAGATGCTTTTCAAGAAGCAGACATCTTGGGCATAACCACTGCAATTACTAAATACAATTACCAACCCCAAACAGCTATGGAAATTCCCCAAATGATTACCAACGCTTTCCATATTGCAACCACTGGCCGACCTGGCCCCGTTCTAATCGATTTACCCAAAAACGTGCAGTCAACTATAGCTGAGGTTGAATTCCCAAACAAACCTAACATTAGAAGTTACAGACTACCTCAACCACCTGACCTAACTAAAATCAGCCAAGCAGCAGAGTTGCTGGCAAAAGCTGAACGCCCCATACTACTAGTCGGAGGAGGAGTCATATTAGCAGAAGCATCTGATGAAATAGTTCAAATGTCTGATTTACTAATGGCTCCGGTTGCAACTACTTTCATGGGAAAAGGCGCATTCCCAGAAAACCACCCCTTATCTTTAGGCAGTATAGGCATGCATGGCAACCCCGCTGCTAACAGACTAATCGGTGAGGCTGATGTTTTATTGGCTGTCGGAACTCGTTTCTCTGACCGTGCAACAACAAACTTGGACTCATTTGCAGAAAACGCAAAAAAAATCCAAATCGACATCGACGCCGCAGAAATCAACAAAAACATAGAAATAGATTTAGCCATTATCGCAGACGCTAAAACCTCATTAAACATGCTACTAACAGCCCTTTCTGAAAAACTACAGAAGGGCGAGGGTAAGGCTTGGACCAAACGTGTCAAAGAAGCCAAAGAACAACTAAGTCCCTTATTAAAAGAAAGTTCACACGATATGGTTCCAAAAACATTACTATCTGAACTGCGCAAATTACTACCCCAAAACAGCATAATTACAACAGAAGTCGGACAAAACCAGATGTGGTCTGCCCTATACTTACAAGCTCTACAACCCCGAACATTCATAAGCTCAGGCGGCCTTGGAACAATGGGGTTTGGTTTCCCCGCAGCCATCGGCGCTAAAGTTGCCTGCCCTAACCGCACAGTTATAGACATAGCTGGTGATGGCAGCTTTATAATGTCTGAGCAAGAATTAGCCTGCAGCGTTATGGAAGACATTCCAGTAATTGTTCTGGTGCTAAACAATAGCGTTTTGGGCATGGTTGCCCAATGGCAAAGAACCCTCTATAATCGACGATATAATGCTGTTAACTTGGGTAAAACCCCTGACTTTGTCAAATTAGCTCAAGCCTATGGCGCACAAGGTATACGCGCTTCCTCCATTGACGAATTCAAAAACGCAGTTAAAACCGCATTGAACAGTAAAATTACAACGGTAATTGATGTGCCTATTGGCTTAGAAACCGATGTGGTTCCCTTTGTGCCTCCAGGATATGGATTACCCCAACAAAGAGGTGACTATTAATGGAATCTGGAAAAACTAAAATAATATCCGTTATAGTTGAAAACAAACCTGGTGTACTGCACTCTATAGCTAATCTGTTTAGACGACGAAACTTTAACATCGAAAGCATAACTGTTGGCGCTACACAACAAAAAGACACCGCACGTATGACTATTACAGTAAACGCAGACGAGAAAACACTTGACCAAGTTGTTAAACAAGTTGCCAAACAAATTGACGTCCTAAAAGTTGAAGAACTCGAACAGGGCAACTTTGTTATGCGCGAGTTAGCCCTTATCAAAGTTGAAATTACCGATTCAAAAAAACGCTCTGACGTAGTCAACTTTGTTAACGTTTTCCGTGGCAGAATAATTGACATTTCAACAGATAGCCTAACCGTAGAAATCACCGGCCGACCTGACAAAATTGATGCTTTTCTAAATTTGATGAAAACCTTTGGTGTTCTTGAAATCGCAAGAACAGGCATAACCGCCTTAGCCCGAGGCGTTAAATCCATTAGAATAGACGAGTAAATGAGGTTACTGAATGGAAAGGCTTAACTCTCACTTTTTTCAAATTTGCGACATA
>Ga0209737_10002073_pt1 | contig 14110 bp, 7 predicted proteins | sample TergutCu122P3_FD_187284 | JGI IMG/M metagenome (GOLD analysis project Ga0209737, IMG submission 187284) | Cubitermes ugandensis P3 segment gut microbial communities from Kakamega Forest, Kenya - Cu122 P3 (SPAdes) (version 2) | ecosystem: Host-associated > Arthropoda: Insects > Digestive system >...
GACTGGAAGAAGCCTATGCGCTTACTTCCAAGCAGGAACGCACCCAGAAGGTAAAAGAAATTCGTGACGCGGCGCTCGCTCAACTCTGCGCAGGCGAAGGCGCTGCCGATGAAGGCATAGTTTCCGACCTTTTCTTCAATCTCGAAGCCGCCATCGTACGCGGACGCATTCTGTCCGGCGCGCCGCGCATCGACGGGCGCGATACCCGCACCGTGCGTCCTATCGCCATTCGCCATGGCGTGTTGCCGCGTACTCACGGTTCTGCCCTGTTTACCCGTGGCGAGACTCAGGCGCTGGTAGTGGCGACTCTGGGAACCAACCGCGACGAGCAGATCATCGACGCGCTGGCGGGCGAATATCGGGATCGTTTCATGCTGCATTACAACATGCCTCCTTATGCGACCGGCGAATGCGGGCGGGTTGGTTCGCCCAAGCGCCGGGAAATCGGGCATGGCCGCTTGGCGAAGCGGGCGCTGCTTGCGGTGTTGCCGCGCCCTGAGGATTTTTCCTACTCGATGCGGGTGGTTTCTGAAATCACCGAGTCGAACGGCTCTTCTTCGATGGCTTCCGTCTGTGGCGGTTCGCTGGCGCTGATGGATGCGGGCGTGCCGCTGAAATCGCATGTTGCCGGGATCGCGATGGGTCTCATCAAGGAAGGCAATCGTTTTGCGGTGCTGACCGACATTCTCGGCGACGAGGATCATCTGGGCGATATGGATTTCAAGGTGGCGGGAACGAGAAACGGCGTTACCGCGCTGCAAATGGACATCAAGATTCAGGGCATTACCAAGGAAATCATGAAAATCGCGCTGGCGCAGGCCAACGAGGCGAGAATGCATATCCTGGGGCTGATGGAAGGCTCGATGTCCGGGCATGTGGAAATGTCCGCCTACGCCCCCCGTCTCTATACCTTCAAGATCAACCCGGAAAAAATCCGCGATGTGATCGGCAAGGGCGGCTCGGTAATCCGGGCGCTGACCGAAGAAACCGGGGCGATGATCGACATTTCCGACGACGGCACGATTACCATTGCTTCTTCCAGCGAAGAGGCGGCGGCGGCAGCGCGGGCGCGGATCGACGCGATTACGGCGGAAGTTGAGATCGGCAAGATCTACGAAGGCAAAGTCCTGAAGATTCTGGACTTTGGCGCCTTCGTCAACCTCCTGCCGGGCAAGGACGGCCTCCTCCACATCTCCCAGATTGCCAACGAACGGGTCAATCGAGTGGAAGACCACCTCCAGGAAGGGCAGGTCGTGCGGGTCAAGGTACTGGAAGTGGATGACCGCGGTCGAGTCAAACTCTCCATGAAAGTCCTGCTCGAACAACAAACGCAGGAAGCGCAACAGCCAGCGCCAGAAGCATAAGCGCAAAAGCTGTTATAAGACAAAACCCCGGCAGATGCCGGGGTTTTGTGTCTTTCAGGCTTGGGGGGCGAGTGAGTCAACTCAAGTCTTTTGCTTTTCCTCCCGCTGGTTTGCTGAGCGTATCTATGGGAGAATCAAAGATTACTGTTAATTCAAAAATCAGCGTCAGCAAGGATAAGGCGGAGGTAATATGAGATTCTGGATCTGGATGAGGTTGATGCCTGTGAGTCTCCCCGCCATAAATGGTGGTGCTTTCGCTCGACCAGTGGTCACGCTCGGGACATTGCATAAAGAGGTGAAGAAGTAATGCTTGGACTAACGTTACGAGAAGAATTCCGGGGCAAGCTCCTCAAGGGCACAGCCATCGAACTGTCCAACGACCAGCACACGGGTGCGACTCAGATCGCGGCCAAGCAATTCCTGGAAATCACCTATCCCACGCACGATCTACTGAAGGGAATCGAGGCTGTTGGCCCTAATCAGGGTCGTCCTGTGGTAGTTATTGGCGAGCGTGGCCTCGGTAAGTCGCACCTGATGGCTGCGCTCTACCATGCAGTTACTGATCCCGCCTCGACCGGCGCGTGGCTCGATGCGTGGGCATCCATGCTTGACAACCCCAACATCGGCAAGATCGCTTTGCGTGATGAGATGCATGTCATCGGCGAAAGCATGCACCGGCAACGCTACAAGTTTTTGTGGGAAGTGTTGTTCAAGAACCATCCCCACGGCGCATACATCAAAGGCAAGTGGGAAGGCCAGGGCGTCTCCAGAACCGAAATCCCGTCTGATCAGCTCATCATCGAGTTGCTGGAAAACAAGCCCACGATGCTGCTCTTGGACGAATTCCAGACATGGTACGACGGACTCACCAACACCAAGCAGTACCCATGGAAACATTGGGCGTTTAACTTCATCCAGATTCTTTCGGAAATCGCCAGGGAACGCCCCGATCTGTTGGTGTTGGTGATCTCGGTGCGTAATGGTGAAAGCGATGCCTATCAGCAGGTGCATCGCGTAAACCCTGTTGCCATCGACTTCAAGGCAGGCGGCAGCGCCGAGCGCATCCAGCAGGATCGTCGCCGGATGCTGCTGCACCGTTTGTTCGACAACCGTTTGCAGATCGCCAAAGGCTCTATCGAATCACTGATCGCGCAGCATGTCGCTGAATCTTTCCGCCTGCTGAATGTGCCGCCCGCCGAGCAGGAGCGCAAGCGCCGCGAGTTCACCGAATCGTGGCCCTATGCCCCAGGCCTGCTGCGTTTGCTCGAAGAACAGGTGCTGATCGCTACGGATGTGCAAGGAACCCGCGACCTCATCAAGATTCTTGCCAATCTCTATAAAGGCGCGGCAAAAGTACCGATACTCACCGCTGCCGACTTTCGTCTTGACAATGACGCCTCAGGCATAGCAGCGCTGCTGGATGCCGTAGCCAATTCGCATCACCGTGCGTTGCGCGACAAGGCGCAGCAAAACACCATTTCGGTACAGGAGGCGCGGCACGACCACGCCAGCATCACGCCACACCTGCAAGAAATCATCGGCGCGCTGTGGCTGCGCTCGATTGCCGTGGGCAACCTTGCCGGGGCAGAGCCTGCCACGCTGCAACTGGACATCACCCGCGACAAACCGGTAGACGACAACGCCTTTCAGGTTGAGTTGGCAACCATCGTCGAGAACAGTTTCAATATCCATCAGGAAGGCGCCAAGCTGCTGTTCCGCGAGGAAGAAAACCCGCGCGCCAAGCTGATGGCTTACGCGCGCAATGACAAGTTGTTTGCTGACGGCTCGGATCAAACACGACTTGCTGAACAGGTGCGTTATGTCATCAGTGGCGCTGATGGCCAGAATAATCAGTTTCGTATCGTTGCCTTGCCAAAATCCTGGAACACTGATCCGTGGTCTCCTCTGGAAGAAAGCGATAGACCTGAGAATTGGAATGAGGGGCGCCTACCTATCCTTGTACTGCCCCAAGAACCGGAAAAATTTGATGCCGCCTTGGGGCATTGGCTCAAAGACCAGTTGCAGAAACGCCGCAATACCGTGCGCTTTCTGTTGCCGCGTGCGGGCAGTGTCAACGCATTTCTGGATCGTGACCTGCTCATTCTTGCCCGCGCCGAAATGAAGGCGCAGGAATGGGGTAACCATAATCCCGAATACAGGAAGCTGCACAGGGAATTCGAGAGCGCCCTGCGCGACAACCTCAAGAAACGCTTCGACCGTTTTGCGGTGCTGCAACGCTGGAACTTTGGCGATCCCGCGCAATGCAAATTCAGCGTGGAGCGTCTGGACAAACAGGGGGCACAGATTCCCGAGGATATCGAAGAGGCACTGACCAATAATTTATTCGTGCCGGAGGATTTCGAGGAACTGGCGCTCGAATTCGCCAGCAACAACGATTCTGTTGGCAAACTACTGCGTGAGCTTCAGGAGCCGCGCCCCGCCGGTCAGGACTGCATCCCGTGGCTGGGCGAAACGGTGATGAAAGAACGCCTGTTGCGCCTATGCGCCAAGGGCAGGATTGCCATCAATTTGCGCGGCGCGGAAACCTTGCAAATCCATCCAGGCGAGGATGAAGAGAGCGCATGGCGACGTATGCGACCAAAGTTTTCACACACGGGTCGCCACCTCGAAGATGTGTTTGTCATGCTGCCCTCCGCTGTGTCCGCCACCGGAGGCGCCACGCCACTCGCACCAGCGCCCACAGGTGGCGGCGGGTTGTTCGGTGGCGATGACGGCGGGACGACACTCGCACCCGGAGGCGACATGCCTCCAGGTACGCCACCTGCGCCCACGCCGGGCGGCATCTTCGGTGGCGATGGCACAATCAGCAAGCCGCGTATCCCGCTGTCGAACCCCGCCACCTCTCCGCTCAACCTGATCGGTAAGATTGAAGGCTGGGGCATCGGCCCTGCCACGCGCGTCGCTGAAGTGTCGATCAAGGTTTCCACGGCTACTGGCGCGCAGCTCAAGGATCTGCTCAAGAAGCTCCCTGAAGGTATGGTCTTTGAGTTGAATCTTGAAAAGGAGGACGACTGATGGCTCTTGCCGCCAGCACACTGCAATCGCTGACCCAAGGCGCGGAAGCCGACGCTTGGGGTACGATTATTAATCATGTCGTTGAAATCGCCTCCAAACCGCTGACAGCAGAGAACGCGCCCAACGAAGTCCTCAAACGCGACCGCGAAATCGGCGAACTCGACCTGTTTCTTTCTTCAAGCGCTTGGGATTTGTGGCAATCTTTTGGCGATAGTGTCGAACGCACCTCGGATCGCTTGGTGCGCTGGTGGGCCGAACCCTTCAGCGCCAAGGCGGTACTCATCCTCGACGGTCTGTCTTTGCGTGAACTGCCGTGGCTGTTGCAGGGCGCATCGGCGCGCGGTTTCACCTTGCATGAGGCTACGGCTTGCGCCTCTGAATTGCCCGGTGAAACCGACGAGTTCGCCCGCGCTCTCGGCTTCCCCAGTCGCAGCAAACTCCAGAACAACGGCGGCGGCTTGGCTCACAAGCTGCAACCGGCGCAGACAGAAAGCGTCAATTTGCCGTGGAAGGACTGCGAGAGCCTGATCGGCAGCGCACCCAATCAAGTCTTCTGGCACCATTGGCCGGATGCCAGGCTGCACGATGTCTCTGGTCAAGGGCAAGGGCTGGATCTGCTAACAAAGGACGTTGCCGAGCAGTTGGGCAGCGACGGTTTCTGGGCTTTCGTCGAGCGGCTTGCTACCGGACGGCGGCTGGTCATTACCTCCGATCATGGCTACGCGAACACCGGCTATTTTTATAATGACGACGAAGTTGGCGATTTTCTCAAGAAGACATTTGCCAATGGGCGCAGCAAGCCAGGCACAGGCGATACTGGTCCTTTCGCGCCGCCGGTGGTATTGCAGATCAACAATTCACACGGCGACCACCTGCTGGCTCTGGGACGCAGAAAATGGAGCAAGGGCAGCTATCCGACGCTTACGCATGGCGGGCTGTCGCTACTTGAAGTGCTGTCGCCTTTTATAGAACTAACCAAGGCAGGAGACTGAAATGGCGGCCACCAATTTCAATACGGAAAACCGCACCTATCGCCAGTTACTCGGGAATGGCCTAACCTATACTGTTCCTCGTTTTCAGCGGGATTATTCCTGGAGCGAAGAAGAATGGGAAGACCTCTGGGCTGATATTCAAAGTACATTGCCTGCCGATGGCGAACCTGCCCACTATATGGGTTATTTGGTGCTGCAAACAGCGGACAATCGCGTCTATGAAGTGATAGACGGACAGCAGCGGCTGACGACAATCAGCCTGATTGTTCTCGCTTCTATGCGCTTGCTTGCCAAATTTGCAAACGAGGGCAAAGCGTCAGATGAAAATCGCAGACGTTTGGAGCAATTACGCGCTACCTATATTGGTTATCTTGATCCGGTCACTCTGACGACTCGCAATAAGCTCTCACTCAATCGTAATAACGATAGCTACTACCGGGACTACTTGGTAACGCTCGCCGAGGTCTTGCCGCAACGCGGTTTCCCAGCCTCTACACACACCATGCGTAAGGGTTTCGAGTGGTTTGAGCGGCGTTTACGTGAGCAGGTCAAAAATACTGCTGATCCAGGCATGGCGCTGGCTCGGTTTGTTGAAACCATGAGCGACAAGCTGTTCTTCACTGTCATTACGGTTGCTGATCAACTCAATGCCTACAAGGTATTCGAGACGCTCAACGCCCGTGGCGTGCGTTTATCGGCAACCGATCTGCTCAAGAATTACCTGTTTTCAGTGCTGGCGCGTGATGACAAGACTGCCAGTCAAATGGATGAGCTTGAGCGCCGCTGGGAGGGCATGGTGGGTCGTCTGGGCAGCGAAAGCTTTCCTGATTTTTTGCGCATGCACTGGAACAGCCGTCAGAGTTTTGCGCGGCAAACTGAGTTGTTCAAAATAGTTCGCAGTCGTGTTCAGACTCTTGCTGAGGTCTTCAATTTGCTGAGGGAGATGGATGAAGACATTGACACTTATCTGGCGCTCACCCAGCCGGAAGGCTCACAATGGCTTCCCGCCTGGAAACAAAACACACAGGAGTTGCGCATGTTTTCGGTGCGTCAGCCCTATCCTATGCTGATGGCCGCGAAGCGTAGCCTGACGGAGGCTGATTTTAGCGACCTGTTGCGTGCTACCGTGGTCATAGCCTTTCGTTATAACGTCATTGGCTCTCAGCATCCCGGTGAGCAGGAGCGCGTATATCACCAGGTTGCCATGCAATTGCATAACAAGGAGGCTACAAACCTCGGACAGGTTCTTGCCGCTCTGCGGCAGGTCTATCGGAACGATGCCGCATTCAAGGCCGATTTTGCCGAAAAGAGCATCAAGACCACCCAAAGTCGCAATGCCAAGATTGTGCGTTATATTCTGTGCAAGCTGGAAAAACAGGCGGGTGGAATCGACTTTGATGCTGATTCTTCTGCTTACACTATCGAGCATGTCTTGCCGCAATCGCCTAAAGAAGGCTGGGATGTCTTCAATGACCGTGATTTGGAAACCTTTGTCTATCGACTGGGCAATATGGTGATGTTGGAAGCCGGGAAAAACAAGGACATTGCTAACTACCCATATGCCGACAAGCGCCCAATTCTGCAACAAAGCGGCATGTATTTGACAAGAAAGCTCGCAGAGGAAAACGCCGACTGGCTTCCTGATCGCCTGGACGCAAGACAAAAGCAACTCGCCAACCTTGCCGCCAGCGTGTGGCGCATTGCACAGCTTTCTTGAGGACAACTGATGCCCACCAAAAAAGAACTCCTCCAGCAAGAAGTCGCCAAGGCTGTTGGTGCGGGCAAGGCGGTTGCGCTCGAAACCGTCGATTTCAACGACCCCAACCGCCCCAAGACCTGTCTGGAGGTGGATTTTCCCATTCTGCCGGTCAATCAGGTGGCGGTGATCGAGGGCAATGCGGGCAAGCCGATTTACCAGATGTCGAAGTGGTGGGCGCGGCGGCGTTCAAGCGTGTTTCGTTCGATGTTGATCGCGGCGGCGACCAAAGCGCCGGATGACCCCGCGCATGCGGCCAAGCTGGTGTGGGACAACTACTACGCCAATCACCAGAAAAAAGGCGCGTTCAAGCATTTGAAGGTGGCGGATATTTTCATGGGCGGTGGCACTACGCTGGTAGAAGGCTCGCGCCTCGGGATGCAGATGATCGGCAACGACTTGAACCCGGTGGCGTGGTTCGTGGTCAAGCAGGAACTTAGCGATGTCGATCTGGAGGAAGGGAAAAAGCTGCTCGCCGACATCGAGGCCGAGGTCAAGCCGCAGATCATGCCGTATTACTACTGCGACGGTCCGGAGGGTGAGAAAGGCACATGGACGCACTTGCCAAGTGGCAAGGTGATGCCCACCGATTTCGACCCGCTTACCATCCCGCGTTGCGAGCGCAAGGACTACCAATACGAAGGCCCGGAAATCATCTACACCTTCTGGGCCAAGCACGGGCCGTGTCAGACGACGGGCTGCGGTCATCGCACGCCGATCATGTCCAGCCCGGTCATGGCGGTGAAGACGCTCAGCGTCAAGCATTGGCAACACACCTGTGGCGAATGCGGCAAGGTGTTTGATGTTGAAGAAGACGAGGCGCGCATGGCCCCGGATGTGCCGCGTTACCTTGCGCCCTCTGAGCCACCGTTTTCCGTGCTTGACCGCGAAAGAAATGAAATTTGCTGCCCGCATTGTGGAGCCGTTATGCCCACCGAGATTCGTGCCAAAGACGGCTTGGTGGTGGAAGGGGCGCGGGGGCAGATCAAACTTGGCAAGGGTAAGAACAAGAAGGTTGAAATGAGCCTGCTGGTACATCCGCAGTGGTTGGCGGGTGAAGCGAAGCAGGATGCGAACGGTCAGTCCTATGGCGGTTCAGCGCAGGATGATGTGGCGGCAACGACGCGCTGGGATGCTGCGCGGGCGGCGAAGATTCGATTACTGGAAGTGAGGGGAGCGTTGCCGAATGAAGTGACCGACCCGGAAACGGGTGTTACGTTTGCGCCGGAGAAAGGCACGATACCGAAGAAGTCGAACTATGCCTGCTCGGACTGCGGCACGGTGCAGGATGTGCTGACCACCATCAAGGCTACCGGCAAGACCGGGCCGATGGCGGCCTACGCGGTGCAGGGTTATGCGCCCAAGCGTGATGCAGCAGGAAAGCCCTACAGCGGACGCTTTTTTGCCACTTACGATGATTCACATGCGCAGCGATACGACACAGCATTCGCGGAATGGGAGGCACGCAAGGATGCCGACCTGAAGGACTACTGGCCGCGCAGTCTGCTTTCTGAAGGTTGGAAAACGCACGGATGGGCAATACCCGAACACGGTTTGACGCACTACTGGACGATGTTCAATCCTCGTCAGTTGCTTGTTCATGCGCAATTACTCAAGGCCATCGCTACTGCTGGGAACTACGATTGGCAAGTACGCGAGTACGTTCTTGGCGCCTTCCAACAATATTTGCGAAATAACTGCATTTTTAGCTTTTGGAATATTCAACGCGATACTCCTGAGCCGCATTTCTCGAACAATAACTACCATCCAAAGTCATTACCTGTCGAAAACTGCGTTTTCGCTACCCTTGGGCGTGGTAACTGGGCGTCCAGCGCAGAGGGAGTAGTAGAAGGACGAGATTGGGCTGTTGATCCGTGGGAGGCTGTCAGCGCTGAAGGGTTGCGTCGCAAAGATTCCTCACTTGCCGATCAAATTAGCGGCAAGAGCGAGAAAGTCTCTCCCGGCGACCCTGTTCTCAACAATACTGAAGTTTTCTGTGGTTCATCGACCGACTTAGCGCAGCTTTCGGCTGGCAGCCTTGATCTCGTCATCACCGACCCACCTTTCGGCGAGTTGATGCAGTATGCGGAACTGGCTGATTTTTTCTACGTATGGTTGCGCTTGCTGCTCAAAGAAAAGTATCCGGTTGTCTATGGCAGTGAGTATTCGCCAAAGTCAATGGAGGCTGTATCAAACCCGTACCGCGAGCCAGATAACCCGGACGGTTTCTATCAACGCCTGCTGACGGAGTGCTGGCGAGAAGCGCATCGCATACTCAAACCCGGCGGAATCCTCGCGTTCACTTTTCACCATAGCGAGGACAAGCCGTGGGTGGCGGTGCTGGAATCGCTGTTCGATGCGGGGTACTACCTCGAAGCGACGTACCCCATCCGCTCCGATGAAACCAAAGGTGATGGGCAGTTTGGTTCCCAAAAAGTCGAATACGACATAATCCACGTCTGCCGCAAGCGTACCGAAGAACCAAAGCCCGTAAGCTGGGGCCGGATGCGTCGCGAGGTGATGGCCGATGTACGCCAGTTGCAGGCCATGTTGGAAAACCACGCCAGGGAAGGTCTGCCCGCCGCCGACCTTCAGGTCATCCGGCGCGGCAAGGCACTGGAATACTTCTCGCGACACTATGGCAAGGTCTATGTCGATGAGGGCCGCGCCATCTCGGTCAAGGATGCGCTGATCGGCATCAATCAACTGATCGACGAAGACGCTGAAAAGGGCAAGGAGCCGCCGCCAGTCAATGCCGAGCCGATGACGCGCCAGTTTTTGCGTACCTTCGGCAATGCAACGGAGTTGAAGCGCGACCAGTTGCAGAAATTCCTTAAAGGCTCGATCACCACACCGGACGAATTCGTGCAGCGCGGCTGGTGCGCGGAAAAAAACAAGGTTTTCACCCGCACCAATCCGCTGGATTTCGCGCGTGAATGGTCGGGTAAGCACCGCAGCCGCCTGACTTCCGATCTGGATCAGGCGCTGGTGTTGATCGGCGCGTGTTTTGATGGCAGCGGCATCAATGCCTCGGACACCCTGAAGAACGACAACTTCAAGCCGCACGTTGCGTTGAAACCGCTGCTGGAATGGTTCCAGCACAATGGCACGGATCAGGCTACCTGCAACGCGGCTTCAAGAGCGATGACGATTCATAACGCCTGGGCGGCAAGCCAGACGCCCAAACCCAGGCAGGGTTCCTTGTTCGCTGATGATGAGGAGTACGCACGATGAGACAACTGTTCGATACCGTTTGGCAGCGTTGCGGCACAACCTGGCTGTGGGACGAGGAAGCGCGCAACCACATCTGCGAGGCCAGCGAGGTGTGGAGCCTGCGCCAGTTTCTGCGCGCTCGCGGCGGCTGGCCGGATGAACTGCCGAGCAATAACGGAAGAACCCTCGTGGTGGCCGGGCTGGACGGTAGCCTCGACCTGCTGACACCGGAGGATGCGGAAAACTGGCTGAATGATGCCATCAAGCCCGCGATCCTGTCGTTTCAGGACGAGTACCAGGGCGAAGCCGCCTTGGTATTCTGGCTGCCTGGCTGCCAGAGTCGCATCAAGGCGCGGGCGTCTACCGACGAAGTAGATTGGATATGTTCTGTGCAGCATAACCAGTGCCGGATCGACTTTGGCCGTATCCTGTGGGGGCAAGCCAACGAGTACCCACAGGAAATACTGCTGCGCGAAGGTGGCAAGCCTGCGGGATTGTTTCATAAGAGAATTACGTGAGGTGACGGAATGTTGAAGAAAATTTCCGTACAAGGTTTCAAATCCATTGAGCGGCAAAGCATTGAATTAGGTGCGCTCAATGTGTTGGTGGGCGCCAACGGGTCAGGAAAATCCAATCTGCTGAGTGCGTTGTCGTTTTTTCGCACTTCCGCGCTGGGTGGTCTGGACGCTTTGGTCAAACGGCTGGGCGGCGCGGATCGCATTCTTCATCATGGAAAAAAAACCACAAAATCATGTTTTTTCTCCTGCGAGGAAGATCAATTTTCTTATGAGCAAACGCTGATTCCCGTGGCTGGCGACAGCTTGGAGGTGGTCAAGGAAAAATTGGACATACTGGGGGCTGAAACAGAATGTCTAGAAGCCGGGGGAGATATTGCATCCCTTGAAGATGATTTGCGCGATGACGAGAAGCGATACCTGAAAGAGTGTGTCGAGCAAGGAGGCATGACACGAGAGGAAGCAGATGAAGAGCTTGAGATGTATCCCTCCGCCAAACACCATATCGAGAATTGGCGCAGGTATCACCTGCACGATACATCCGCCACCTCTGCCATCAAATCTACCTGCAACGTGGATGATAACCGGGTCTTGCGGGAAGATGCCTCGAATCTTGCTGCGTACCTGTATTGGCTCAAGCTGAAAGATCCCTTTGCATACCAGCGCATTACTTCCATCATCAATCTTGCCATTCCCTATTTTGATGACTTCGTTCTCGCGCCTTTGCGCCAAAATGAGCGAATGATCCGGCTGGAGTGGAAGCAGAAAAACTCCGATGCTTATTTTGATGCCGATAGCTTGTCGGATGGCAGTTTGCGCTTTATTGCGCTAATGACCTTGCTGAATCAGCCTGATTGGGTCATGCCGAGCCTGATAGTGATTGATGAACCAGAGCTTGGCTTACACCCGTTTGTGTTACGCTTGCTGGCAGAAATGCTGGAGTCGGCATCTAAAAAAACCCAGATTATCATTGCGACACAGTCGGTTACGCTGCTCGACGACTTTCCGATTGATGCAGTAATCGTGGCTGACCATGATGGGCGAGGCAGCCAGTTTCGCCGCTTGCGCGCTGATGATTACGCGGCGTGGTTGGATGATTTCAGCGTCGGAGAATTGTGGCTAAAGAATGTCATCGGAGGCCGTCCATGACGCGGCTTTTGATGCTGGTGGAAGGCCAGAGTGAGGAGCGTTTCGTTAGCAGTACGCTGGCATCTCATCTGGCTCGACACGGCGTGTATGTGCGACCGATTGTGCTGTGGACCAAGCGTTTGTCCAGTGGCGGGGGCTTCCGGGGCGGGGTATCGAGCTGGAGCCAGATTCGTGAGCTTGTGCTGCCTCTGACACGCGATAATCATGCTTGGGTCAGTACGCTGCTGGATTTTTATGGTTTGCCAGAAGATTTTCCTGGACTCTCAGAAGCATTGAGTGCGGGCGACCCGCGTGAAAAAGTTGTAGCACTGCAAAATCGTTTTGCTGCGGAAATAAACCATCGGCGCTTCATTCCTTTTTTTGCGCTGCATGAGTTCGAGGCATGGCTATTCAGCGCACCTGCTGTGCTTGAATCGTATTTCGGTAAAGATCGGCTTGCCGCCCAAGTGCAGGCTGTCGTGCACCAAGCCGGAACGCCAGAACTCATCAATCACGATCCGAATACACACCCCAAGGCGCGACTACGCGAGTTGGCGGGCGACTACAAGGAAACCCGAGACAGTCCCGCGCTGCTGGAAAAAATCGGCATTGCAACCATTCGCCGCGCCTGCCCACATTTCGATAGTTGGTTAACGCGGCTGGAAGCCTTGGGCGGAGAAACTGCGTGACGAACGTCGAAGCCCTGTTTCAACCCGGCGAGCGCATCACCCACCACGAGTACGGACAGGGCGTCGTCCTCGATCCAGCGCGTGACGGTTACCTGCGTGCGTTCTTCGGTGTCGGCGAACGCCGGGTGCCGGTAGCTTCGCTGCGGCGTGAGCTTACGCGCACCGAACGCATTTTACGCACCGTGGACGGCAGCGCGGAGCGCGGACAGAAGGCGTGGCTGTCTTACGAGGCGCACGCGCTGCCGGTGATGGAAAGCGCCTCGGCACTGACTTCGGCCAAGATTGACCTGCTGCCGCATCAGGTGGTGCTGACGCACCGCATCGCTACCGCGTCGCCCCGACGCTACCTGATCGCTGACGAGGTGGGTTTGGGCAAGACCATCGAAACCGCGCTGATCCTGCGTGAACTGGCCAGCCGGGGTGAATTGACTCGTGCGTTGATGGTGGTGCCTGCGGGTCTCGTGAACAACTGGCACCGCGAATTGAACGAGGTATTCAATCTTGACTTCGAGGTGTTCGGTTCCGAAGGCGACATCACCGACCGCAAGACCAATGCCTTCGCCAAACATGACCGGCTGATTGCCAGTATCGACACCCTGAAGCGCCCGGCGCGCATCAAACGCCTGCTGGACGCGCCGCGTTGGGATCTGGTGGTGTTTGACGAAGCGCACCACCTCACGGCCAATCGCTCCGGCGGCAAGGTCAGAAAGACCGAGAATTACAAACTGGCTGAAGCTCTGAAAGATCATTCGCGTGACCTCGTGTTGCTCTCCGCCACGCCGCACCAAGGCAACCATTTCCAGTTTTGGATGCTAATACAACTGCTGAATCCGACGCTGTTCCGCAGCCACGAGGAGATGGTGGAGAACCGCCACCGGCTCAATACGGTGATGCTTCGGCGCACCAAGGCCGACGCCTGCCAACCGGACGGCTCGCCGTTGTTCGCACGCCGCTGGGTTCACACAGAGTCTTTCCTGATGTCGCAGGGTGAACGGCTGTTCTATGAAAAGTTGCGTGAATATCTGGAAGACGGTTTCAACCTCGCACGCCGCCAAGGTAACCAAGGCCGTGCGTTAGGCTTCTTGATGGCAATCTTTCAGAAGATTGCAGCGTCCAGCTTTGCCGCCGTGCGCCGCACTCTCAAACGCCGCCTGTTAATGCTGACGTTGCATGAGGCGCTGCTTCGTGACAGAGAATTGGACATCGAGGGCCGCGAGTGCTTGACCGAAGAAGCACGCGGTCTGATCCACGAGGAGTTCGACCTGCCGCATGACAACATCGGACGCAGCGAGGTGGATCGCGTCTTGGCTGATCTGAAATACCGGTTGGTCAAGAAGCTGGACGAAGAAGCGTTGGAGATGGCCTTAGACCCCTACGGCAGCGAATATTCTGCCGCGCATGCGGAAGAAGCTGCCTC
>Ga0209737_10002075_pt1 | contig 14082 bp, 11 predicted proteins | sample TergutCu122P3_FD_187284 | JGI IMG/M metagenome (GOLD analysis project Ga0209737, IMG submission 187284) | Cubitermes ugandensis P3 segment gut microbial communities from Kakamega Forest, Kenya - Cu122 P3 (SPAdes) (version 2) | ecosystem: Host-associated > Arthropoda: Insects > Digestive system...
TCAATTCAAAGATCTAATTATTTATTTGGTCGTCTAATCTCCGTTTACGAATCCTAAACCTTAACACTTCTCTCTCAAAGCGGATGCAAAAGTATACCTTTTTATATTCCTATCCAAATGTTTTGATGGATTTTTTGAGGAAAATGCAAAATATTTTCTATTTCGACTGATAATGAGGGTAATTGTCATCGAAAAAAGAGATTTCGCTGTATTGGAAACGTAACTCACAGTGGGCATCATCAATTACTTTTTTGATTAACCACATATCTGAACTACTAATTCCTTTATCGTTTTCGAGCAATTTAAACGTTTCGTCTTTGCGTAAATAAGTAGTAAGTAATCCATCAGCAGAAAACTTAATGTAAAAATAAGGGGCATAAAAACCGATTAAGTTGTGATTTTCCAAATATATTTTGTATCCATCCAACGTATATTTGCAACAATCTTGAATCATTCCGTACCGGATAAAATAGACTGTATCTTTTTCAAAATGAAAAGCAGACCTATCAGACTTTTCATCTAACTTTTTTTGCAATTCTTTATTCAAATCACCCGGATACAAAGCTAAAGCTGCTTTTTGGCTGGGATTTACATTAAGGTATGCCTTGGTACTGGCAATTTCCCACGTTCCTAAAATCTGCTCAACATAGACTTTGGTCTCGTCAATTTCGGGAACATTATTATCTTTTTTACACGCAAAAAGCATGGTAAGAGATAATATATATATAGATAATTTTTTTAGCATCTGCATAAGATAACGAAATTAACTCATACCTCCAAATTCCATTAAATAGGCTTTTATAAATCCGTCAATGTTTCCATCCATAACGGATTGTACATTAGACGTTTGATAATCAGTGCGGTGGTCTTTTACTCGACGGTCATCAAAGACGTAACTGCGAATTTGAGAACCCCATTCGATTTTTTTCTTACCTGCTTCTATTTTTGCGGTTTCGGCACGACGTTTTTCTAACTCTAATTCGTATAATTGTGATTTTAATAAGCGCAACGCATTGTCTTTGTTCCCGAATTGCGAGCGGCTTTCGGTATTTTCAATCACAATTTCTTCCATTTTTCCGGTGGTTTCGTCTTTGTATTTATAATGCAGGCGAACTCCGGTTTCTACTTTATTTACGTTCTGACCGCCGGCTCCGCTCGAACGGAACGTATCCCAAGTCAAGTTGGCAGGATTGATTTCGATTTCAATACTGTCGTCCACCAACGGAACGACGAAAACGGATGTGAAAGAGGTCATTCGTTTTCCCTGTGCGTTGAACGGAGAAACGCGCACTAAGCGGTGTACACCGTTTTCGCTTTTCAGATAACCGTAAGCCATTTCTCCTTCGACCTGTATTGTGGCGGTTTTTATTCCTGCCTCATCTCCGTCTTGCAGGTTGGTTATTTCGATTTTGTAGCCGTGCGACTCGCAGTAGCGTTGGTACATACGGAAGAGCATATCTGCCCAATCCTGCGCCTCGGTTCCGCCTGCTCCGGCAACAATTTTAATGACGGCTCCGAGCTTATCTTCCTCGTTTCGGAGCATATTTTGCATCTCCACATTCTCGACTAATTCGAGTGCGTGGTCGTAAGCCTGCATTACTTCTTCTTCGGAAACAGCTTCTTCTTTGAAAAAATCAAAGGCTAAATTCAGCTCTTCGCAAGCGGTTTCGACTTCGTTGTAAAGTTCTACCCACTTTTTGAGGTCTTTGATTTTCTTCATTTGTGCCTCGGCAGTTTTTTGGTCGTCCCAAAAACCGGGTACGTGCGTCCTTAATTCTTCTTCTTCTATTTGAACTAATTTGGCATCAACGTCAAAGGTACCTCCTCAACGCATCTTGGCGTTCCAACACGTTTTTTAGTTGGTCTATGGTTATCATATTTATATAAGTGATTAGTGATAAAGTTATTAGTTATTTGTCAACCGACTTCTGTACCCGGGACGGTTGGTTGAGACGGTTGAATGACAATCAGTTTGCCGTCTGAATTTACCGCAGAGAGAATCATTCCTTGACTTTCAATTCCTTTTAATTTACGCGGCGGAAAGTTGGCAATGAAACAGACTTGTTTTCCTATAAGGTCTTCGGGATTGTAATACTCCGCGATGCCTGAAACAATCGTCCGTCCGCCCATTCCGTCGTCGATTTTGAATTGGAGTAATTTGTCCGCTTTCGGTACTTTTTGGCAATCCAACACCGTTCCTACTCGAATGTCCATTTTACAAAAATCATCGAAAGAGGTATCGGGTTTTACTTCATTCGGTTTCCAGCTGTTCAGTTCGTTTTGTTTTTTAGTATTCAATAATTTTTGAACTTGTGCATTGATTGCCTCGTCTTCTATTTTTTCAAAAAGCAGTTCGGGTTGGTTTAACATTAATCCCGAAGGAAGTAAGTCGATTTGCCCTAATTCTTCCCAACTGAAATTCTTTTTGTTAATCATTTCACGAAGTTTGGCAGTGCTGAAAGGCAAAAACGGCTCAAATGCGATCGCCAAGTTGGCGGTAATTTGTAGCGCGATGTTCATAATCGTCTCCACACGTGCAGCATCCATTTTTATCAACTTCCAAGGTTCCGTGTCGGCAAGGTACTTATTTCCGATGCGGGCAAGATTCATTGCCTCTTTCAATGCATCGCGGAAACGGAAATTATCTAATTGTTTTTCCAACTCCCGTTTGATTTCCGAAAATTCCTGCAACGTTGCACGATCATAATCGGTCAATTCTCCGCGAGCAGGCACTTTTCCATCATAAAATTTGTGAGTCAAAACCAACGAACGGTTTACGAAATTTCCGAAAATAGCCACTAACTCATTATTATTACGTGCTTGAAAATCTTTCCAAGTGAAATCATTGTCTTTTGTTTCCGGAGCGTTCGCTGTTAAAACATATCGTAAAACATCTTGCTTATCAGGAAATTCCAACAAATATTCGTGCAACCAAACCGCCCAATTGCGCGAAGTGGAAATTTTGTCTCCTTCCAAATTCAGAAATTCATTGGCTGGAACATTATCCGGCAGGATGTAACTTCCTTCCGCTTTCAACACGGCAGGGAAAACGATGCAATGGAAAACGATGTTGTCCTTTCCGATAAAATGGAGTAAACGGGTATCTTCGTCTTTCCACCATTTTTCCCAATCGTTTGGCAGCAGTTCTTTTGTGTTTGAAATATAGCCGATTGGCGCGTCAAACCAAACGTAAAGTACCTTACCCTCAGCTCCTTCGACAGGAACAGGGATACCCCAATCCAAGTCGCGACTGACGGCGCGGGGTTGCAAGCCCATATCCAACCAACTTTTACATTGTCCATAGACATTTGGTTTCCACTCCTTGTGGTCTTCCAAAATCCATTGGCGTAACCAAGATTCGTGCTTATCCAACGGAAGATACCAATGTTTGGTCTCTTTCAATACGGGGATGGAACCGGAGATTGCCGATTTCGGATTTACTAAATCCAATGGGCTTAGCGAAGTTCCGCAAGCCTCGCATTGGTCACCGTAAGCGCGTTCGTTTTTGCAATGCGGGCAAGTTCCTGTGATGTACCGGTCGGCAAGAAATTGTTTTGCCTCTTCGTCGTAGTATTGCTCCGAAATTTTTTCAACAAATCCACCTTTGTCGTAAATGGTACGAAAGATGCCCGATGCAACTTCTGCGTGTGTTTTGGAAGTGGTACGTGAATATATGTCGAATGAAATTCCAAAATCCTCGAATGATTTTTTGATAATCGCGTGGTAGCGGTCAACAACGTCCTGAGGAGTGATCCCTTCGTTTTTTGCCTTAATGGTAATAGGTACACCGTGTTCGTCTGAGCCGCCGATAAACAAAACCTCCTCGCCTTTCAACCGGAGATAGCGCACATAAATATCGGCAGGAACGTATACACCCGCCAAATGTCCCACATGAACAGGACCATTGGCGTAAGGAAGAGCAGAAGTAACGGTGGTTCTCTTAAATTTCTTCTCCATATATTTTTACGTAATCTTTAAAACATTTTTAGGAATACAAAGATACGGCAATAATAATCTGATATAATTTCTTTTCAATGAATTAATAAAAATTTAACAATATTGAAAGGGTTAAATCTTCCTATATTACTACTTTTGACGCTGAAAAATTATTTTGAAAATAGAATAAAATGCCAAAAATAAACTCACAAAAAGCAGTACAAAATATATTTCTCATTATCGGTGTCATCGCGCTTGGTGTTATGGTTTACAAAATCGGTTTTATCCGTATTGTAGAAAATATCAAGGAGACAGGATGGTGGTTTATTCCGATCATCGGGCTATGGGTGGTTGTGTATGCTTTGAATACGCTCTCCTCAATATTGATTATCCGGGATGGTTCGCCCGAATCCCAAAGCGTTAAATTTGGAACTCTCTACAAAATCACGTTAACCGCATTTGCCATAAACGCGGCAACTCCCGTCGGATTAATCGGTGGGGAACCTTACAAAGTAATGGAATTAAAACCCTATTTGGGTACCACCAAAGCAACCTCTTCCGTCATTCTGTTTACGATGATGCACGTTGTTTCGCATTTCATTTTTTGGATTGTTGCCATATTTTTGGCAGTAATCGTTTTGCCAATAAAAGAAGGATGGACAATCGCATTGATTATCACGCTCTGCGCGTGTTTCTTGCTAATGCTCCTCTTTTTCAAAGGATACCGGAAAGGGATGGTCATGCACACATTAAACATCCTGAAAAAATTTCCTTTCCTAAAAAAACGGACGAGGGCATTTATCATAAAAAAGCATCGGGAAATAACGACAATCGACACTCAAATAGCCTCGTTGCATGGAGAAAACAAAGTGAAATTTTACGCTTCTTTGGGAAACGAACTTTTCGGACGCATCGTAAGTTGTGCCGAAATTTATTTTATGCTTCTCGCTTTCGGTTACTCCGGCAGTTATGGTTATATTTATTGTATCCTAATCGTTGCGTTTGTTACGTTTATGGGAAATCTACTATTTTTTTCGCCTATGCAGGTTGGTACGAGGGAACTCGCTTTTTTGAGCATATTCGAGATTTTGGGACTTTCGTCTGTATGGGGTGTTGCCATCAGTTTGATTACCCGTATTCGCGAGTTATTTTGGCTGTTTATCGGTATGTTGCTGATGAAAGTAACGTTGAAAGATGGCTCCAAGATACGTAAAACGTGAGACGATCGCTTGTCATTTCAAAATTTTAAACAAAAACCATTATTTTTAGTCGGAAATAAGCTAACTTTGCCGACTATAAATCATTAATGTATATTAAGAAAAATGGTTGAAAATATAAAAGAAGAAGAATCAAAGAAAAGTTTGAATTTCATTGAAGTGATTGTCGAAGAGGATTTGAAAGAGGGTAAAAACGATGGTCGTATTCAGACACGTTTTCCGCCTGAGCCGAACGGATATTTGCACATCGGACACGCCAAAGCAATCTGCTTGGATTTTGGCATTGCCGAAAATTACGGCGGAACCTGCAATCTACGGTTTGACGATACCAACCCTGTAAAGGAAGATGTAGAATACGTGGAGGCAATTCAACATGACATTCAGTGGCTTGGCTTTCAGTGGAAAAACATCTATTATGCTTCGGATTATTTTCAGCAATTGTGGGATTTAGCCGTCCGTTTTATCAAGGAGGGAAAAGCATACATAGACGAGCAGTCGGCGGAGGAAATCGCTAAGCAAAAAGGAACGCCTACCGTAGCGGGAACAAACAGCCCGTATCGCGACCGTCCAATAGAAGAAAATTTGCGCCTGTTTGAAAAAATGAGTGCGGGTGAAATTGCTGAAGGGGCTATGATCCTGCGCGCCAAAATAGATATGGCATCGCCTAATATGCACTTCCGTGACCCGATTATGTATCGCATCATTACATCGCATCCACATCACCGCACGGGATTTGATTGGAAGGTCTATCCGATGTACGATTTTGCACACGGGCAATCCGATTATTTTGAAGGCGTGACACATTCGCTTTGTACGTTGGAATTTGAAGTGCATCGTCCGCTATATAATTGGTATATTGAGCAATTTGCAACAGACAGTTACGCGCCTCGTCAGATTGAATTTAACCGCCTAAACATAACTTATATGGTAATGAGTAAGCGGAAAATGTTGCGATTGGTACAAGAGGGTTTTGTGAACGGATGGGATGATCCGCGTATGTCAACTATCAGCGGATTGCGCCGTCGCGGATATACACCGGCGGCTATTCTTAAATTTATTGGTAAAATCGGCTACACTAAGTTTGACGGTATGATTGATATTTCCCTATTGGAACACTCTATCCGGGAAGATTTGAATGAGAAGGCTATTCGCGTAAGCGCCGTTCTTGACCCTGTTAAATTAATCATTACCAACTATCCCGAAGGACAAGTAGAAATGTTGGAAACGGTCAACAACCCGGAAGATACCTCTATGGGTGTGCGCGAAATTCCGTTCTCAAAAGAACTCTACATTGAGCGGGAAGATTTTATGGAAGATGCGCCTAAAAAATATTTCCGTATGACACCGGGGCAGGAAGTACGGTTGAAAAGCGCTTACATTGTTCAATGTACAGGTTGCAAAAAAGACGAAGCCGGAAATGTAATTGAAGTGTATGCCGAATACGAGCCTCAAACCAAAAGCGGAATGTCGGAAAGTAACCGCAAGGTAAAAGGAACCATCCATTGGGTAACGACACAACACGCCATTCCTGCCGAAGTGCGTCTATATGACCGTCTGTTTAATGTCGAAAATCCGGGCGATGAAAAAGAAAAAGATTTGACCGAATTGTTGAATCCCGAATCATTGAAAGTAATTACCGCTTATGTAGAGCCTTGGTTGAAAAATGCAAAAACGTTACAAAATTTCCAATTTCAACGAATTGGCTATTTTAACGTCGATCCGGATTCTACTTCTGAGAAATTGGTATTTAATCGCACTGTTGCGTTGAAGGATAGTTGGGCTAAGGAGGTGAAACGATGAATCAAGTCAACAAAATATTCCATCAAAAAACTATTTTTGCAAAAAATTAATCAGATTATGCAAAACGAAATCCAACTACGCCTGACCAAAATGCAGGAAAAAATGCGAAAAGAGAACATCGAAGCCTGTCTTATCTCTTCCAACGTAAATCTTTTTTATGCTTCCGGCATCATATTCAGCGGTTATCTCTTTTTTCGTCAGACCGGCGAAAAGTTGTTTTTTGTCAAAAGACCGCAAGGGATAAGCGGCGAAAATGTCTTTTACATCCGTAAACAGGAACAAATAAGCGACATTCTGAAAGAACTTCAAATAGCTGAACCCGAAACACTTTGGATGGAAGGCGACGAAATGACGCACAACGAGTGGGTACGACTTGAAAAAATATTCCCAAATTCAAAACTCGTCAACAGCACAACGGCGCTTCGCCAGGTGCGAAGCATCAAAACCGCATATGAATTGGAGTTGATACGCGAAGGCGGTCGCCTGCAATCGGAAGCTTTTCGTGCATTTCCGGTACTCTACAAACCGGGTATGACCGACCAACAGTTTGCCGTCGAAATGGAATACGAAATACGTAAACGAGGCAGTTTGGGTATTTTCCGCATTTTCGGACAAAGTATGGAGGCGTTTATGGGCACTGTTCTTGCAGGCGAAAATGCCGGTGCGCCTTCCGCTTACGACTTCGCGCTTGGCGGACAAGGACTTCACCCCTCTATCCCTATTGGGCAAAACGGACTTCCGATTCTTTCCGGTCAGACCGTGATGGTGGATATTTGCGGAAACTTCAACGGCTACAATATGGATCAAACGCGAATTTTTTCTGTCGGAAAGACAACGCCGGAGGCGCTTTACGCGCATCAGGTATCCATCGAGATAAGCAACACATTGGCTGAAATGGGCAAAGTAGGAGCCATCTGCGAAGATTTATACGAAAAAGCGTTGGAAATAGCCAAAAAGCATCGCCTTGAAGATTGTTTTATGGGACGTTCCCAACAAGCATCTTTCGTCGGTCACGGTATCGGATTAGTCATCAACGAATTACCTGTCCTCTGCCGAAAAAACAAGGAAACCCTGCAAGCAGGAATGACAATTGCCTTGGAACCCAAATTCATCATTGACAAAATCGGAGCGGTAGGAAATGAAAATACCTACATTGTTCACGAAAACGGAATGGAGAAGGTAACAACAGCGCCGGAGGGAATTATAGAATTGGCTTAATCTTCGATTTTAACAGGACAATGAAAATTCGGCAAAAATTAACGAATGATTGATTTACTAAAAGAATACGATTATCTCATTGTCGGTTCCGGTTTATTCGGGGCTGTATTTGCCCATCAAGCAGGTTTGAAGGAGAAAAAATGCCTGGTAATAGACAAACGGTCTCATACCGGCGGAAATGTGTATTGTGAAAATATCGAAGGAATAAACGTTCATAAATATGGCGCACATATTTTTCATACTTCCGACAGGGAAGTGTGGAATTATGTAAGCGGGTTGGTCGAATTTAACCGTTATACCAATTCTCCCATCGCCAATTACAAGGGAGAGTTATTTAATTTGCCTTTCAATATGAATACTTTTTATCAGTTGTGGAAAGTCAAAACACCCGAAGAGGCAAAAAACAAAATTGCGGAGGAAGTTGCTGAATTTGCCAATGTGGAACCTCAGAATTTGGAAGAGCAAGCGTTGAAATTGGCAGGGAGAACCATTTACGAAAAGCTGATAAAAGAATACACCGAAAAGCAATGGGGAAGGAAAGCTACGGAATTACCGCCGTTTATTATAAAACGAATCCCGTTGCGTTTTACTTTCGACAACAATTATTTCAATGACATTTATCAAGGTATTCCTATTGGCGGATACAATACGCTTATCAACAAGCTGTTAGAAAAAGCGGATGTTCAATTGAATATGAATTTTTTTGACAGCAGAGGAATATTTTCTTCAATAGCAGATACGGTAGTTTATACAGGAATGATAGACGAATATTTCGATTATTGTTTCGGAAAATTGGAATATCGCAGTTTAATGTTTGAAAACGAAACATTGAATATTGCTAATTATCAAGGAAATGCAGTTGTTAACTATACCGATTCTGAAACGCTATACACGCGGATTATTGAGCATAAACATTTTGAGTTCGGCACGCAGGAAAAAACCGTTATCACGCGAGAATATCCGCAAGATTGGGACGAAAGCAAAGAAGCATATTATCCTGTAAATGACGAAAAAAACAATCAGCTATTTGAAAAATACAAACAAAAAGCAAAGGAACAACCAAGTGTCATTTTTGGCGGACGTTTAGCCGATTATGCTTATTATGATATGGATAAAACGATTCGGAAAGCATTAGATGCTGTTCAATCATTGTAAATTTTAAATATTTCGCAATCATTGGGATTGAGATTTACGCTTGTATAGAAAATTCTTATTATGTTCCAAACTCATCTACAAAAAATAAAGCAAAAAGGTGCTTTCCGCGAATTACCCGAAATCGAACACCGCGGAAAATACATTATCCGAGACGGAAAGATAATGCTGAATGTCTCTTCCAACGACTATCTTGGACTTGCGGGATTAGACTACTTGCGCGAAGAATTTGCGGAATATCAACATCCCGAAAAAGATATATTTTCCGCCTCTTCCGCCCGATTATTAACGGGGAATTACCGTGTTTATAACGAATTGGAGGCATTTTTAGCCAACTTTTACGAGCGTGAAGCAGCATTGCTTTTCAATAGCGGTTATCACGCGAATGTCGGGATACTTCCAGCTTTGACATTTGCCTCTTCGCTTATTCTTGCAGATAAATTGGTACATGCAAGCCTCATCGACGGAATTTCGCTCAGTCGCGCCAAAACAATCCGCTACCGCCACAACGACTACGAACAGTTGGAACGCCTACTATACGAAAACGCCTCGAAACACGAGCTCGTTTTTGTGGTAACAGAGAGCATTTTCAGTATGGATGGCGATGTGTGCGACCTGCAACGGTTGGTTTCGCTGAAGAAACAATTCTCCAATGTACTGCTTTATATAGATGAGGCTCACGCAGTTGGTGTGCGAGGAAACGCAGGAAGAGGTGTGTGCGAGGAGCAGCAGGTTTTACAGGAAATAGACATTATTGTCGGCACTTTCGGAAAAGCGTTGGCATCCGTGGGCGCTTTTGCCGTTACAAGTCGCGAACTGAAAGAGATGATGATAAACAGCGTCCGCTCTTTTATTTTTACAACCGCGCTGCCTCCCGTAAATATTTGTTGGAGTAAATTTATAATGGAGAAAATTCCGTTTATGACGGAAGAACGAAAGCAAATCCAACTTTTACAACAATATGTTTCGGAACAATTGCCCGAAAGGAAAATCCATTCGCATATATTCCCATTTTTGATTGGAGATAGCGAAAAGAGCATCGCCGTTTCCGAAAGGTTGAAAAAAATGGGCTATTACGCCCTTCCTATTCGTCCGCCCACCGTGCCCGAAGGAAGTGCGCGTATTCGGATTTCTTTGACGGCGGAATTGACGGAAGGGGAAGTAAAGGCACTTTTGGAATGTTTTTTACCGTAGGGGCGTATGGCATACGCCCTCTTTAATTGTCCATTCATCTATCTTTAATTGTCCATTCATCTATCTTTAATTGTCCATTCATCTATCTTTAATTGTCCATTCATCTATCTTTAATTGTCCATTCATCTATCTTTAATTGTCCATTCATCTTAGGAGCGTTATGATGAAGGCGTATGCCATACGCCCCTACGATTGAACCTTTTTGTGTATCTTCTTGTTTTAGAAAAAAAGGAAATTATGTATAAACTAATTTTAGTCCGCCACGGCGAGAGCGTTTGGAATTTGGAAAACCGGTTTACCGGTTGGACAGACGTTGATTTGTCCGAAAAAGGGATAGAAGAAGCTCGTAAAGCCGGACAGTTGTTGAAAAAATCCAATATCCGGTTTCAGGTTTCCTATACTTCGGTACTCAGAAGAGCCATTGCTACACAGTTTTACCTTGCTTCGGAAGCCGATTTGCTATGGATTCCGAATACACAAAGCTGGCGTTTGAATGAGCGTCATTATGGCGCTTTACAAGGATTAAACAAGGCGGAAACGGCGACAAAATACGGCGATGAACAGGTCAAAATATGGCGAAGGAGTTTCGATACACCGCCTCCATCGTTGGATGAAAAAGATGCACGTCACCCAAAATTTGAAGAAAAATACCACCGGTTAGACCCCACCGTTTTGCCATTAGGCGAATCGTTGAAACAAACAATTGACAGGGTGCTTCCTTTTTGGGAAGACGCGATTGTTCCTTCGCTGATAGAGGGAAAAACCGTTTTGGTAACCGCTCACGGCAACAGCCTCCGGGCATTAACCAAGCACATCGAAAAGATAAGCGACCAAGATATTACCGACCTTGAAATTCCGACCGGTACACCGCAAATTTATGAATTGGATGAAAATTTGAATCTGCTGAGGCATTATTATTTATAGGGCAAATTTTGACGTTGAAACGAAAAAATCATATATTTGTAATCAACGTTGAATTAAAAACAGTTGCTTTATGAAAAATGCGTTATTCTTTTGGATATTTTTGTTGGTGGCTTATTCGCAGTTACCGGCTCGCGATTATCAAACTGTTTATTCAGATCGTGTTGCCATTTTTGATGGCGGATACTCTTTTTATGGAATGAAAATGGATTCCGTAAAAATAGAAGGAAATGATTCTATTTTTTATCCGCTCAAAAGAATCGGAGAAATGGCTGATGGATGTTTTACTCCTTATAAATCCTCGTGGTTAGGCGAAAAAATAATTATTTCCGAAAATTGGAATATCTTTGTTGATAACAATGATTCCGTTCGGATAAAGACGGATGCAAGGGTTGATGAATCTTGGGTATGTTACTCCAACCAAGATTACACGATAACAGCTAACGTAACTGTACACGAAATACAATCTTTCCTTAGTGTAGAAGATTCAGTAAAAATAATTACTTTTCAGGCTGTTGACAAAGAAAATTCTACAATAGAACATTTATGGAACGACAAAACCATTCAAATAAGTAAAAATTACGGAATCATTCACGGATTTGATTTTACGGTATTATTTGAAGAGGAGACAGATTACCATTATTATTATCCGCTTGAATATAAATTGGCAGGATTAGATAAACCAACAATTGGTATTCAAAATCTCACTTGGAGAGAGGTTTGGGATTTTCAACCGGGAGATGTGATTCATATTTTGGAACGCGATTTATTTTATATGGGACAAACCGAAAACAAAAATATTATCACTTATTTGGAACGAGAGGAGACCGAAGATAAAATCAGATATAAGATATTCATACAAGAAGATTATTGTAGACGGATGTATGGAGTAGAGTCTGCAAGTTCTTTAGCTTATGAAACAACGGTAGAATATACTTTGCAAAATGAAGTGTTTGATAAATTACCGGGAGAAGTTATTATGGAAAATAACGTTGCTTCAACGAATGTTATGTTTTATAGTTATGATGGTTTTCTATTTAAAAGAACAGATGATGATATAGATGCGGCAATAATGTTTACAGATGATGAACAATGCTGGCATAAAGAACGAAACATTGCTTGGGATGTATGTTTGGGTATATTCAATTATGCAAAAGGACTGGGAGGTGCGTATTATTCGCGACCTTACTGTGGTTATCAACATGAACTTTCTGAAAGCGTGCCGGTATATTACAAAAAAGGAAACACCGAATGGGGAACCCCATTGATACTCAAAGCCGGTGTAAACGAACTCAAAACAAACACGCCACAAGTTATATATAACAAATCAACCGATTCATTTTTAATTAATTATGATTCAAACACCTCTTCCTGTTCGTTTGAATTAATGGATTCAAAAGGTCAATTATTGATTCGGCAAAAAATAACATCTTCGCCTTATTCAATTCCCGCAGGGAAATTTCCTCAAGGGTTATACATTTATCGTTTAGTAGAATCGGGTGGGTCGGTTTATAGTGGGAAGATCGTAAAATAAATTATGCTAAGCAAAAACAAAATAAAACAAATCCTATCCCTCTCTCGAAAAAAAGAACGAGACGAAACGCTGTTATTTGTAGCAGAAGGAAATAAAATAGTAACCGATTTACTGCCCCTGTTTCGCTGTCAGACGTTGGTTGTAACGGAGGAATTTCGAGAAACACTTTCCGATTTTCAAGCCGAAGAGGTAATTATTGCGACGAAAGAAGAGATAAAAAAAGCCTCGCAGTTAAGTGCGCCACAATCGGCGTTAGCCGTTTTTTATCAACAGGAATACACATTGGATGCAACTTCTCTGAAAGATAAATTTTCCATTATGTTGGATACTGTTCAAGACCCGGGTAATTTGGGAACGATTATCCGAATTGCCGATTGGTTTGGCATTGAGGATGTTATCTGTTCCAACGAAACAGTCGATGTTTATAATCCGAAAACCATTCAAGCTACGATGGGAGCCATCGGGCGAGTTCACGTTCATTATTGTGATTTAAGTGATTTACTTGATAAAGTTTACGATGTTCCATTATTCGGCACTTTTTTAGAAGGCGAAAATATTTACAAAACATCTCTTCCTTCCAGTGGTATTCTCTTAATGGGAAATGAAGGAAAAGGTATTTCCGACCAATTGAAGTCGCGAGTAACCCGGAAATTGTTTATCCCAAATTTTCCTGTCGGCAGAGAAACTTCCGAATCACTGAATGTTGCGGTGGCGACGGCTATTGCTTGTTCGGAATTTAGGAGGAGAATTTAATGAAAAAATTATCCGGCGGGTAGCGATTTATCCCCGTTTAGTAACATGTAAAAAATAAGTTGTTCTTTTAAAGTTACGAGTAAAAACAAGTTGGCAATAATTATAATTTCACCGTAGTAATCTGTCCTGCCAGGGACAGAATATTGGTAGAAAGACTCCAAGATTATAATTGAATAAAATTAAAAATGATTGTCTGGAATTATACCTAAATTAGGCAATCCATTAGGATTGCATCTCTCGGTAGATAAATAATCCCGCCCTAAATCGCAAGCCGTAGGTTTGCGTCCTAATTTATTCAAGGTTGCAAACCTACGGCTTGCAAATTAGAGGGATAAATTGGGTTTCTACCGAGAGATA
>Ga0209737_10002076_pt1 | contig 14080 bp, 28 predicted proteins | sample TergutCu122P3_FD_187284 | JGI IMG/M metagenome (GOLD analysis project Ga0209737, IMG submission 187284) | Cubitermes ugandensis P3 segment gut microbial communities from Kakamega Forest, Kenya - Cu122 P3 (SPAdes) (version 2) | ecosystem: Host-associated > Arthropoda: Insects > Digestive system...
ACAGGATTGAGAATCGGTGGGCTAATATGAAGCGTGCTTTGCCTGATTTGATGTCTGGGTGTGTGACTTTACAAGAAGCTGTGTACACCCACTTTGGAGAGTGCAACTCTTAAACTATTCTGCTATATTTTTCGCCACAAAGTCCACAATACACGTAACCGTGCTTATTGTAGAAGTCAAGGGCGTCAGCGTTAGATAAGCCCATTTCGTGTTGTTTACAATCTGTCATTTTTTGTCACTGTAAAAAATTGTCTATTTTGTTGGTTGGCGGCTTAAACAGGGAAAATGGTATGGTGCTTAATGAAATGTGTGTTCAAGCCGTCATCCATTATTTACTATATGCCATTTTAACGCATATAATGGGTATTCCTGATTTTGTAATATACCCATGTTTACGTGGGCCTGTTTAACACTTGACCGTCATCATACCAATCAAGCATAAAGTTTATGGTGTCAGGGTCAAAGTTTTGATACTCTAAATCTGCACGCATTTTCACATGCTTAGCCAAACTCTCGCTTGGCCGCAAAAATATGCTGCTTGCTTTCTCTATGCAGCAGCCACTGTCAACTAACAATTTTCTAATATGCTCCCTATTCTTAGGGTTAAAGGCTTTTTCACCTGAAAGTGTGTCTTTGGGGTTTTGGTCTTTAATTTCTGCCCGTATGGCATCTTGTAATTGTAGACGTTCAAGAAAAATGTAGCGTCTTTGCCACTGATTTTTTATGCCCTTATAACTTCTACGATGAGGCATCTTTTTTATGTCTCCAGAAAAGTTGATAATGTATACTATGAAACGTCACACTCCCCAAAAAAGGGAGGCGAGTAGCATAGTTAATAAAGATATAATTATACATTCATGTATAGCGTTATATAAATTTAATGTAAAAAATACACCAACAGTGCAAAACACACCAAGTGTATAATGTACAAAAAAACTTTAAATAATTTTTACACTTTTCTAATTAACGCAACGAAATCAACCCAAACCTAAAGCCCTGCGTGTTAGGTGGGAAATTGAAAATTGATATTTTAAAAAACATTGGCGGTTAGCACATATGACTCCTAAAACAGGGGTCGCTTCTGCCCGCAAAAAGCATGATACAAGTTATAAATGGTCTTACTATTTCGTACATACTCTAAAACTCGAGTAATGCGTTTCAAGAGCTAACAACGCATCAACACGATACAACAGCAAGCATCAAAAAAAGTTTAGCTAACGTCCGTAATATCGGCCTTGTCAGCTGCGAGCAACTGTTCCGTAACCAAGTTAATGACATTTTCCACGTTTTTTCGTGTATGCACAAAACGCACATGAAACCCCTCCAACAATTGAAAAACACCGCGCATAAAATTAGTAGAAACACCATTAACGCCCCGAAAATCAATAATCACTGTAACATCATCACGCCTCGTCGGCAGCGAGACTAAAAATTTTTCATTTAGCCGCAACATAGCACCCCTCGAACCTTCCACCGGCTGCATAACGATTAAATCACGCAGCAAAACCTGTTTCACAATACCACTCAAAAATTTTCAATCCTACTTTTACGTATCTGCTGTTTCTGCGGGCAGGTCTTTTTCATGCTCCGCACAACAGACAGCGCACATGAACCCGTCGGACAAATCCACATCCACAGCTAAACAGCAGCAACACTGACCATGATCCTGCGGTTTCACGATTGCGATTTTCACATTCTCCTGAGAGTCCTTGTTGTCTTTGTTACACCCACAATCACACATAAACAAATACACCAGTAATATACGAGAAACGGTAACATGCAAAAAATAAGTTTTTCCTTCATTTTGCACAATCACAAAAAAAGAAAAGAATAAAGAGGTTGTGTCTTAGAGTTTTTGCAGTCTTGCTCTCTCTTGTATCAACGCATCATTTGCAATTTGATTGGCGTTTATTACTTTTTCTAACACGAGAAGTCCGGACTGCAATTCTTGTTTTACCAGAAAGCCTTCTTTGACTAGTTCTGCTGCTGCTTTCACATCGACAATTCGCTGAATACTCTCAAGTTTTGATGCCGTCACAAGCATTGATGCCGTCACAAGTTTTGATGCTATATTAAGCATGGATACCATGTCAAGTATTGATATTACCCACCCTCCATCATCGTCAGGTTCCCCTGGAAGTTTTGGTATTTTTGGCTTCTCATACCATGGGTGACATTCTTTACAGCCAGCGCCAATAGGTAATCCATGTTTACAATAATACATTTTTTTTGTATTTCCTCCAATGTTGGTATGTATATAGAAAAATCCTTCTTAAAGTTTGTGTGGCGTCCACAAAGGAGAGTATGAGGAGTTTAGATTTTTTTGCAGACACCACACACAAAAAGAAAAATGTGGTGATGATTGATAAGTATTCCTTTTTTCATTTTCACCCAACCCTCCTAACCTACTAAAGGTCGGGTAAAGTGTTAGTTTATATTGCTTTTTCGTGAAAACTTGTTTGTGAGGGGCTGTGGGATTATGGAAAAATATGAAGAGCAAAGGTTGCACCGTGAAAATATGAAACTTCTATCCCTCGATGCGGAAACGTTACTATACTACATGTACCCGCAGGAAAACGGTGAGAACTAATATTTTTCACTTTGTATGTGTAATACTACGATTCTATGCGGTGAAACGTAGCAATGCTACAGTACAGTATGAGTAATGTTATTATTTTTTTGTGTGTAGTTTTTGGTACTGTTCATATTCTGTTGTAAATTTTAAGAACTCATCATAAGCAGATTCAATAAAGAAGCGGTCCAAAAAATATGACCCGCAAAAAATACATTTACGATCACCTTCTTCTTTATCAATGTCGCATTTTTCAGAATGTTTGTGGCATTCAGCGCAATGATAAATTATTTCAGGATTAACAGGACATGAATCAACTAAACTTTTCAGCAACGGTTCAGCTTCTAAAACTTTTTTCACACCCTCAAACCCCTCACCTCTATCCTGCAACTGTTCCACAACTAACGTGTTTAACTCTTTAACAGATGCTTTACGAAGATGCTCAACATCATCTGTAACGTAAATCTGAACTAACGGCCCCCAATCTTTACGCTTACTCTGCACAATTAATCCCAATTTACCAAGACCACATTTAGTATTAACACAGACATAAACAGGTATGTTTCCTAATTCTGGAATAAGAAAATCATCATGCTTTACAACAATATTACCACACTTTGGACAATTACGTGAATGCTTAGTCACCGTTTAACACTCCAAACGTCTTTAACGACAGTTTTTTATTAAACCATTATTCTTTATTCGGTAATACTACTCCTCTATACACACCGTAGTAAATTACGCTAAACGTAAAATAGTGTTCTTTTTTGGTTACTTCTGGGCTGTGTTTATCTGGTACTGTTAGATTTATTTTATAACCGCAATGTTGACAAAACATGGTTGTGTCCTGTTTTCCTTCAACATGTGTGTAGCTTAGTTTAAAGGGCAACGTGCAATTTGGACATAACTTTGCTAACTCATACGTCACAGAGTCTTGTTCAGTTTTATCGAATTTATCAAGTTGTCTATATAACTTAAGACATAAAAGGAATGTTAGACCACAAAAAAATGTTGAGACAATTAAAATTACCCATTTTAAAATGAGTATAACCCCATTGTTTGGTGACCATACTGCTGTTGTGACAAAAGCAGCGAAAAAACCAATAAAAGCGGTAAATAATATGGATATATCTGTGCTAAGTTTTGTTAGTTTTACAGAGGAAGTCATGTTTATTTTTCTCCTTTAGGTTGATATTGTACAGTAACAACTTTTTTGGTGTCATTTGCAAGCTGTACCAGTAGCAGTAGGTATGGTTGTTTAAAGGTTGGGAAACTGTAAATTTGTATAAGACATGTGGCGTCTACTGTTTTTAGGGTTTTTTGTATGACATCGTTTAAAGATGCTGTTATGTTTGGTAATTGTGGGTCACTTGGAATTTTAGGTATTATTGATGTTTCCCATTCGCTATCTGAACGGTTTTCAATTACAGCGCATTCACCATTTTTGTTTATAGTAATTGTATTCTGTATACAGATGGATTTGTCATTATGAACACAGTTAAAGTTTAAACATTGAACCACAGTTAAACCTCTCCACAACTATGTTTACAACAACGTGGATTATTACATTTACCCTCTGAACTAATGTAAGAACCACAAATACTGCAACGAATACGCCCGCGTTTATCAATTTTCATGTTTTCCATTCGCCTTTACTTTATCTTTACATGTACTGAAGTAAATCTTGTTGTGCTGTATCTGCATGTATAGGTTTAGTTTTTTCAGAATTGTTAAATCTTTCCGTTACGTTTTTATCGCCTCGCAAATAACGCATACGTAGGCATTGTCTTGTTTCGTGGTGTTTTCGGTATAGGCTAAACACTGTTTTGCCGCATATTCGACAACTGGTTAACCCTTTTGGCATTATGTTGATGTCACCACATCTACTTTATTGCCATATTTAGTTTTTAGAAGCTCTGCACCAGCGTTATTATCGTAGCAGACTACATGCACCGGTTTACCTTGCCTTACCATTTGCGTTATCATATTTAGGCTGCCACGTGATTCTCCATCCCAAAATACGACAGCCATATCCGCATATTTGGCCATCTCACCATTACGTATTGGCCCTGCCTGTTTGCTGTACTTGTTCCAGTCAGCCTTAAACATTTCAAACTTGAAATATTTCTCCTCAGCATACTTCTCCGCTATACGATCTACCCCTCTACAACCGCCCGAAACAATTATAACAGAGGTAGAAAGAAAAAAATCACGTTCAGGAAAATTTTCACAAAAGAAACCAATGATAATATTATCACAAACATGCTCCACCAACGCGTAATTACTAAAACTACGAGACCCCGCAACTATAACCTTCAACATCTACTACACTTTAGCCTCCTCTGTTTGTTGTTTTTTGTGATGTTTTAGTTTATTACTTAACCAGTATAGGGTTGTTATGGCTGTTAGTAGTAGGGGGATTGTGTAGATTATTTCTTGACTGTACGCTGCTGATGGGTTGCCAGATATTTCGGGGTACACGCCAAGCATGAAGGTTGAGAGTAGTAGGGAGGATAAGCCTGTAGCTGCTGCATCTAAAAGCTGAATTAAACCAACATGACCCGCCTGCCTACCAAGCAAATACACAACAACAAACATTACACCCCACATGCAGAAAAGCACACAATAATCAACCAAAGACTGCTCAGGCGATGTCTTACCAGCCGTACCAGACGAGACAGGTTGCAAAGTTAAAAATGAGAAAACAAGCACCACAGCAAACAAACAAACCATCAACACCCGTAGTAGCAAACCCTTACGCATCAAGCTTTAGCCTCCTCTACCGGTAGGGGTTCAGCTTCTTCCCAAAAACATTCGCTATAATCATCACAATTATTATGACACCTACTACACTTATTATGACCTGTTTGCCAATCCTCCTCATGCTTACAGGTCATACAAACCTTAGCAACAGTGTAATATTGCCCAATAATTTCAAGCACTTTCTCATCAAAACATGGCTCTTTATGCACCCGCAGTTTTTCAAGTAACTCTTTCTCCCAAGCAGCAAAAATTTTTTTGTTAACCAACTTTTTACAACAACAACTGGGGCAAACGTTAAAGATTTCAGTATTGTCAGCGTTATGTATTCTTTGAGGAACAAAAAATTCGACACTACACTCTGTACACTTGTATAACGTCTTAGGCATTACAGTTTTTCCTCCCATAAGTCGTACTCGTTGCAGTCTTCACACCGCAAACCTTCCATTGAGTGACTGCTGTGTCGGCAGTTTTTACAGGACTTAACAGTTTCTTTTTGTTCCCTCTGCCGTCTAAACCCGTTTATCGCATTAACCCAGCAATTTGTAGGCTCTAAGTCACGTTTTAATTTTAACGGTGTTGCACTGTAGCAGAAGCATTCTTCACATTCTATATCCTCACAATCTACATCTGCCACTTTAATTAACAAAGGCTCTTTTTTCACAATTTTTTGCGCTATATTTTTACTCATTTTTTGGTATGTCTCCTATTGTGTCTATCCATTTCATGTCTTTGTAGAGGTGTTTTTGTCCTTGGCAAAGTGTGAAGTGAAAACTGCAAAAACCAAGGATTTGATTATTATCAACACGACAACCTATGCCTACGGCTGTTTTTTTACAGTCTTTAAACGCACATTTAGTAACCGTTACAGCTTTTGTCCAAGTTACGCCGTACTTGTCAAGTGGGAAGGTGTTGTTGCCTTTGCCGTGGCGTTGGACGAATTCGGTTAAGGCGTTTCGTATTAGAATGTTTAAGGAAATGTTTTCTCGCTTCGCTATGGCTTCAGCGTCTTCGATTAGTTGGTATGTTCCTTCGCCTGTGAAATGTAGGGTTCTTTGATAGGTTTCTCTTCTATTCACTTCTTTTTACACCTATTTTTTTGTGATTGGTTGGTTGGGGCGCACCATATTATTATATTAATTATTATTATGGTGTCCACTACTTGTTTTAGTTTAAAGAGGGAAATTAATGAATTAAATAATACAAAAAAATGTGGTTAGTTAGTGCGCATCAACTAACCACGCAGCTCACACGTGAACGTTAAGGTGTCACCTCCTCACTGTTAAACGATAACAAACCGCCTTTACCGGGTTCTTGTGGGGGTATGTGTGTTAGTAATGTTTGAGCATTTACTGCATCTATGCGGGTTTGGGCTGTTTTTGCTATAGCTTTACAGCTCTCTATACCTACACAGTTGTAGCCAAGTTGTTTAGCAGCCACCAAAGTAGAACCCGACCCACAAAACGGATCCAAAATAGTACCACCTATCTCCACAACACGACAAAGTTCACGCATCAACTCTACAGGTTTCTGAGTCTGATGCACCTTATCCTTCTGCAAAGTAGCCACACGAAATATACCCTTTAACGTAGAAGGAGAAATTTTACGGTCAAAGGGTAAATCACCCTTACTGCCCCAAATTACATATTCACATTGCTTAGTAAACCTGCCAAGCTGCGGACGCGCACACTCAGTTTTATCCCAAACAACAATACCCCTATACGTTAAATCCGCATGCTGCAACGCATGTTTTATAACATCTATTTGGCGATCATCTGTGAAAACACAAATTACCCCACCTTTTTTAAGAACACGCTTACACTCAACAAGCCAAACACGACACCAAGTCAAATAACTATACATGTCCTTACTATCGCCATCAAAATCAGGCAAAGGATTCCTACTTTTATTATCTGTATATTTAACAGCAGTACTTTGAACACGCTGAGTAGTGTATAAACCCCCTGAAGCATAAGGCGGATCAGTAATCACACCATCAAACGACTCATCTGGCAACGTAGCAAGAATTGTTAAAGCATCACCACAGAGAACCCTACAGTCCACCAACTAATGCGCCTCCTTAACGTAGAGAACTGCTAATACTGAAGCAAAAGGCGCAGCCGTCTTACAATTGTTGAAATGTAATCTGCCTTGAAACATCAAGAAATGCGCGTTTGCCTCATGTAGTAGACGGAACCATTTTGTGCTACTGTCATGTTTTACAAGTAAGGCTATGGTTTTTCCTTGTTTGTTTTCCTGTATTGCTTTCTCTATCCAGGGCAACGGGTTACTATAGGGCGGGTTTACAAAAGTTTTATTTTCCCACTCTACTTTTAAACCGTCCATCTGATGCTTTGTTCCACCCCAAACTGAAAGAGGACAAGGATCAAACCAACCCTGAAATAAGCCCTGCTTCACCCACTCAGGTGTTATGCAGTGATCATTTCCTTTTTGATACAAAGACTCAACAGCCACTATTGCCATGCCTCCCGTGCTTGCCGACAAAGCCGATTTGCCTCTGCCTCTGTAAACGTGTAATGTTTTTGTGGATCTGCTGTTTGGCAGTCTAATCCTTTAACATGACCATATAGTCTGCATATGAATGGCCTTACAGGGTACACGCTGCATTTATTGTCGCATGTTAACAGTGGGCAGGATGCGCCTAAGGGTATGTTAAAGGTTACTTGGCCATCGCTTTCACGTTCAAACATTACAGACGCTAAAGAATCCAACTTTTCAGTAAACGTGTCTGTTTTTTGTGGACATGTTTTCTTTACCTGTTTCCGGATAAAGTTATGCACTAAAGTAACTGGATGCTGAAAAGTGAGATTGTTCTCTTCGCAAAACTGTATGATATTTTGCATTTCAAGCCTTGTCATAACAATATTACCACAGCAGCCTCCGCAGTTTTGGCAGTCTGTTTTTTGTGGTATCAGTTTGTATATTGCCTGTAAAGTTGACCTCATAGCCAGTGTCTCCATGTTTTTCGGTTCCAGTCCGCAAAAAAATTTGTTGTCGCAATACCTGCAGTTAAGTGTCCTTGTTTGGTCATCCATATGAAAGCCCAGCAAGCTACCCCACGGCTAACATAACGCCACTGGCTTGTTCGAGATCGGTTACGGTTATGAAGGTAACGTTGGTTTAGCAGTGAAAGCCAATTTATCATAGAAAATCTCTCCAGTTTTTCTTGTTAATCTTAGCTATACTACCAACGTATTCTGCTATGTCATAATAACCAGTTTTGCACTCTTCAGTAATCCAGATGCTCCGATATCCACGATAAACAAACTTTACCCAAGCAACATGGCGTTTTCTTGCTAAAGAATCCTTATAAGAACTATAAAGTTCAAAACGCCAACTCACAAAGAAGCCTCCTTAGATTCCCAGAGGGTGAAAAGTGGTAGGTATTCAGGGCAATTGTTGCATTCGTACATGTAGGTGCAGTCTGCGAAGCATTCGGGGCAGTCGCTGCAAGGGGGTAACCATTCAACATATGGGTGACAGCAATTTTCACATGTATGCACTACAGGATCACTCATGCAGTGGCCTCCCGTAATGTTTTACGAAAAACCATTACACCAGCCGCTTCAAGCTGACAAATTAACTCTTCCGTATCCGCTAAGGAAGGCTCGTCAAGCTTTACAGCGCGGTTATTGTTGTAGCCTACAGCGACAAACGTTGGTTTGCACTCAATTATTTTCTGCGCAAAATCGCTACTAAAGCGTATAATAGGTTCAATAGAAATCATTAATTGCAGATTTTTAGGAAACACTTCACGCAAACACTTCATAGCAACTAGACGATGTTTTCTTGACATTGTTTCAGGGCTGCTAACTGACAAGCCTTTTGATTCATCATCTTCTAAGTCACTCTCAATTGTAGCACCAAAAATATCCTTAAAATTATCAAGCACATACCCACGATAACGTAAAGGATTTTTCGTTAAAAAAAGAAAAGGCACACCTAAATATTTTACAACGTCCATTACATCTTCAATATGCTCATCAGGAACCCACTGGCCAAATAGATCATTACAACTGCACGCAAAAATAATCTGGGCATCGGCAATTTTACCCAAATTAATAAGAACTTTACGATTAAGCCGTACATCACCACTATATTTTTCTTCAAGTTTAGGAAAACGTTGCTTTAACGTGTTCACGTAGCAATAACAGCAGTCATGTAAGCATTCACCTTCGAGTGGATTCCACGTTTTAGTTACAAAACTAAACATACGCTTTTCCAATTAAGAGGCCTCCTTGTCTATGAACTGCAAAATTAATTCACCCAGCGCGGTTATGACGTTGGTGGTTACGGCGTTGCCTAAGGTTTTGTAGCGTTGAGTATTGCTGATTTCTATTTGTTGTCCTGTTTGGGTTAGGCCGTGTTTGGTGTAGTTGTCTTTGAAGCCTTGTAGGCGTTCGCATTCTATGGGTGTTAAGCGTCGTATGTTTCGTTCACTCTGCGATTTATTAGTTCCCCAACTTGAACCATTACGCAGATAACCATCGGTCTGTAATGCTTGAGCTACTAATGTTTGGCAGCCGCCAAGTGTCCAGCTTGGATTTTTTTCTGCATTTTTTTCTCGTTGTTTAATGTTACCTTTAGTGTGATTGCCTAAAATCATAGTATACGGAACATTACCGCCACCTGTACCCATACGGGCTTGCAAAGTAGGAGCTTTATTAGTGTATACTCTGACTTGGTCTGTTTCTTTGCTTGTTGGACGGGGCTGTATCAAGAAGGTGTTGCCTCCAATGTTTTGTTTGGCTCCGTAACTTGATGTAAGCGTGGTTGAAACGTTCTTGACATTGTTAATCGTTTTAACACTGACGCTGTCGCTTTCTCGGTTAGGAAATACTGTTCCCCTACCTCTTGCGAGTTCTGTAAGATATGCGATAATGAAGACTCTTCGGCGTTGTTGAGGTACTCCAAAGTATTGACTGTCAAGTATTCGCCATTCAACAGTATACCCGAGTTCATGAAGCGAGTAGAGTATTTCTTTAAAAACCCTGCCTTGTTCGATGCTAAGTAGTCCTGGTACATTTTCGAGCAGTAAAATTTTTGGCCATTTCGCCTTTGTAATGCGCAGTATTTCAAGGTATAGGGTTCCGCGAGGATCGTTTGTGCCTTGTCTTTGTCCTGCGATGCTGAAGGGTTGACATGGGAAGCCTGCCACAAGCAAATCGAAATCGGGCAACCGCGCTGTTTGCACCGTGTGTACGTCAGCTTCTTGTAACGTACCGTCGGGGTAGTGGTGGCGGTAGATGGCTGCGGCGTGTTTGTTAAATTCGTTTGCATAAACCGTACGGAACCTGCTTGAGGCGTTTTCGAGACCGTAGCGGAAGCCTCCGATGCCAGCGAAGAGTTCACAGACTCGGATGTCATTCACGCGGTAGCCTCCTCTGTGTCTATGTGCATGTTTTCCCAGCAGGTTAAATGGTAGAGTTTAGTTTTGTTTTTTCGACGGGTGTTAGTTAATATTTTGTCGCCTAATTTGAGTGAAATGTTGCATTTAGCGCATTTTGTTTGTAAATGGTTACTGCCTTTAACATGGGCTGATTGTAATGTTAACACAAAAACTTTTTTCACCATTTTTTCCATTCCTGATACAGTTTTAACGTTATAAAAAATGAAATTTGGTATGTGATGATGACTAAACACTTGCCAATAAGAGGCACAATTATCTGTAATGATTCCATCATGTTGGCCACCTCTTGTACTTGTACCCCATACACACTGACGGTTTGGCGGTGCATACGTAGCGACTATCACAAGTCTTACAATCCACTGTATGAGTTGACTGTTGAAATGTTGGCCTGTTTTTGTTTTTCACAAGTCGCCCTTTCCGCATCCTATGACTCGACATTTTCCTTCCTCTCCTCTCGGTACTGCCACATATCACGGTATAACGGGTTTCTTGTACACACAATACATTGTGCTGTTTGATGACATTTTGAGATTCCTTGAACACCACAATTCAGGCAAGATTTTCGTATCAACTTTTTGTAGTGTGCGCAATGCTTGTTTTTTTCACTCTTCGTCACAACGTACGGCGGTTTGATTTTGTCGCATTCACAGCTTTCCCCTTCACATGCAACGTCATATTTTCTGCATCGTCCGACTGGCATTATTGTTTGGTCTCCGTGTTTACTATTTTTGCTTTGTAGGGTTGTGGGTTTTTTGGGTCATTTATTAGCCAGTAAATGCCGTTGTGTTTGCCTGCGGTTGTGGGTAGGTTTTTGTATTCGGTTGTTGGTTCGCCGTTTTTGTTTAGGTTTTTATGTTGGTAGGCTTTAAGGCAGGGTTTGCCTGTGCTTGTTGTGGAATTTACCCAAAATATGCCATCTTTTAGAAAACCACTTTTTTCTTGTTCTTGTCGTTTTTTGTAGTCTTCTTTTGTCACGTTATGCGTTGGAGTCTGCTGTTGTTGCTGTTGTTGCTGTTGTTGCTGTTGTTGCTGTTGTGGAGGAGGTGGGGTGGGGGTTGGGGGTTCTTTTTTATCCCCGTTAAGTCTGTTAAGATAATCAAGAATTGTTACAAGTATTGTGGTTGTTTGTTGGATTTGTTCTATTATTTTTTCAAGTAGTAGGTTTTGTTTTTCACTTAGTGATATTTGTTTTTCAATTAGTAAAACTTGTTTTTCAAGTATTAATGGTGTTTTTAGGGTGGTGCATTGTTTTTGTTCGCTGCAGGGTACTTGTTCAGTGTTAATTTTTATGCAGGTGCTGCAAAAGAGTGCAGAGTAGTCGCCCATAGCGGTTATACGTTTAGGTTTAGGTCGCAGGGTTTGGGGGTCAAGTTCAGGTTCTAACGGATGAGGTATTAGACTACTTGCTTTTACGGTTTCAACTACAACAGGCTGCTGTGTTTGTTGTTGTTTGTTTTTTGCTTCTTGTTTTTCTTTTTGGTCTCGTTCTTTGAAGTCCTGTATAGGCGGTTTAACGATTTCTCCTACTTTAGGTTTGAACGGTTTAACCTCAACAGACTCAGGTGTAGCGGGTGGGTTTAGGGGGAATTGGTACATTAGTTTGCCTGATACCGGCTCAGACGTAAAATGTCCGCCATAGGTTTTCATGATTTGAAGAACCTGCAACGCGTACTCGTACTCTATTGTTCGGGAAAAGTTTAGCCAAACGTAGTCGCCGTCTTTTATCCAAACCGCAGCCTCCCGCACAGCTTCCGGCAATAGTTTGGTTAACTCGTCAATTTTTAACTGTTGACGATCAAAACTCACAATGGTGCCTCCGTTAAAACTAAAAACTGTTTATACGCGTTTAACCGCTGAAGGCCTTCGGGGGTTGTGTGATATTTTCGCTTAACGCCATTACCAATTTCTGTTAAGAGTTTGCCTTCAATTAGTTCCAGTAAATACATGTTAAACTGTGAACGGCATAAGAGTTTTTTTCGGTCTACAAAATGGTTTCTAAGCTGCCGTAAAGAAACAGTTTGAACACTGCAAAACTCTAAAATTTTAGCAGTATCTGCAAAAAATACCTTATTAGCAATCAATGAATATTTACGTGAAACCGTCCAATATCGCAGCTGAGAAGACACTACGGCTCCTCCTCTTCTGTTTTTTCTTCAAAGTCTGTTTGGCATTCTATGCATGGATCGTCGTCTTTGGCATTGTAGGGTTCGCCGTTTTTGAAGTATAAACAAGTCTGGTTTTGGCAGGTTAATTTCCAATTAAAAACTGTTGCTGCGGTGTATTCTTGGTCGGTTAGTTTGCGTTTTTCTTGTTTACACCTTTCAATATACGCAAAAATTTTAGAGACACCATCATCAACTGTAGGTTCAGATTCTGCTGAGGGTAGGCGGCTTATTGCCTGCTTTATTTCAGCAGTTGCTATTGTGGTGGCGTGTTTGATTAATACGGCGTTTTTTGCATATAACTCATGGACTTTATACCCCTGTGCTAACCATGCGTCTACTTGGGTTAGGTCTACGCTTTTAACAGAAACAATCTCCCCCGACTGTTTTGTGTATTCTTCATATTCGGAGTTGTTGCAGTAGGGGCAAATGTAGAGTTCAGTTACGAAAATAGTTATTGTGTCTAACTGTTCTTTTATGTCACGTACTGGGGGTATTTGCTTGTTTGATGAGTCTCAGTTTTTTTGGCAGCGTGAACAAAAACTTTACAGCATTTAAGGCACTTGTAGGGCATCTTGTTATTATGCCTCAGTGGTTGTTTTTTCTGTTAAATAACTGTCGAGTTTTGTTGTGTATAGTATGTTGGCGATATAGTTGGGTTGGATTAACTGTTTTCTCTCTCTACGTTGAAACTCTTCAACTATAGAACAAAGCAGATCAATATCAGAGGTGCCCTCATCTAAGGCGCATTTTAACACGTCATCATAAACAGGATTTTCAGTTATCAACCGTTGAAGAGTCTTTAGCAGCTCTTTCTCAGTCATACGCTTAATAGGATTAACCACGTTAAACCACCTCCAACACGGCTTGGTGTTTGTTAGTTAAAGAATTTCGAACTCGATAATCCACACTAATTTTTGTATAAAATATTTTAATCAAAACTGTAACCTCTCATAACAAAATTTTTTAAAACTGGATTGTTTAAGAAAAATAAAAAAGGGGAAAAACGGGAGACTTCGCCAAAACATGCATAAACCTTTAATAATTGGGTGACTGATGTGTTAACAAATTTCATATTTGATAGTTAAGAGGAAATAATGTATGAGCAAATCTGATAAACCCCACTTAAATTTTATCATCATGGGGCACGTTGAC
>Ga0209737_10002077_pt1 | contig 14079 bp, 10 predicted proteins | sample TergutCu122P3_FD_187284 | JGI IMG/M metagenome (GOLD analysis project Ga0209737, IMG submission 187284) | Cubitermes ugandensis P3 segment gut microbial communities from Kakamega Forest, Kenya - Cu122 P3 (SPAdes) (version 2) | ecosystem: Host-associated > Arthropoda: Insects > Digestive system...
AGGCGCGACAAATCTTGTGCTCGATGCTTTCACCTATGATGCTGTGGGTTCGACCGTTTCACACGTCGCAACGAACGCAACGAACGGCGCAAGCAGCGCGAATGATTTTGTTTACGACGCAAGAGGCAGATTGATCCAGGCCAACACCACGCTTTACAAAATCAACGCGCTTGAGCAGAGAATTGAAAAGCAAGGCTTCGGTGCAGACACGCCAAGCGGAACGCGGCATTTTGTTTACGATGAGGCAGGACATTTGATCGGCGAATACGATCCCGTCTCCGGCAACGCGATGATCGAACATGTTTGGCTCGAAAGTATGCCCGTCGCGGCGATAAAGGGAAATCAAACCTACTACGTTTACCCCGACCACCTCGGCACACCAAGAGCGATTACCGATACAAACGACAATACCGTTTGGTACTGGAACTACGACGAACCATTCGGCGCAACAGAAGCGAATGAGAACCCGAACGGAACGGGAACCTTTACCTACAACCTTCGCTTCCCCGGACAATACTTCGACAGCGAAACGGGATTACATTACAACTGGCACCGCGACTACAATCCGGCGAATGGAAAGTATATTCAGAGTGATCCAATTGGGTTAGATGGCGGCATCAATACCTATACGTACGCCGAAAACAATCCTTTAATCTTTATAGATTCAACAGGAGAAGTAGCGTTTCTTCCGCCGGCAATTGCCGCTCTTCTCAGAAAAGCAGTAATAAACTGTATTAAAGGAGCGCTTTCTGGGCTTGCTGTTGAAGGAGCTATTCAGTACTACAAAAACGATGAGTGCGAGAAATTTAACAAATGCGATCTCGCTGTCTCTGCTGCAGCGTCCTGTATTGCTTCTGTGGCTTTCCCAACAAAGGGAATGCCCGTATCTTGGACTATCCTAAAAGAAATGCTTAAAAAATTGGGATTGGGCGGCTTTATAAAACAGTTTGGGAAATTTGGCTGTAGCATATAGAGGCTAATGTTGATGTGGCTGTTTTTCTTTTCGCTGATAATTCTTTGGATTGCCTTTGTTTCATACAAAGAGGCGAGAAAGAGGGTGAATGTCGGCGCTCCTGCTCCCATTAAGGGAGCATTTTTTGTAACGTTAATGAGCTTCTTCTTTCTTATCTTCCTCAAGATCGGCGAAGCTTTTCTTTCCTATAAGTTACTTGACGATGAGATATCATTTGTTAGCATTTTTGTCGTTATTGCTGTTATTATTTGGGCAGCCTCTTCATTTTCTTGTGTCGGCTATTTCTTTTTAGGCTTTTTCTCCTTCTTGCTTGATAGAAGCATCAGAAAATATTATTTATTGATCGTTCCTCCTGTGACGTATATTATTTTTTTAGTATCGTTGATTATTTTTAATAAGCCCGCATAGGTCAGCAAGCATAGGTCGTGGTGAGCGTAGCGAACCGCGACGGAGAGGGTTATCCTGATGGTGGTTTGTCGCGGTTCGTTGTACTCACCGCGACCTATGAGCAACCGTAGGTCGGAGTGAGCTTGCGAACCCCGACATTGGAAATCGCAAACACTTTTTTATCTACAAGACCTGCTCGTCGGTAATGCCTTTGACTTGCGCTTCGTACCCCGCCAAGCGCCCCTGTACAGCGCGCACACCATAGTGGAACGCAAGTACGGCTACAGGCCAGTGGCGGATTACACCGCCACCATCAAGGGGGGTTTTTCCGAATGTGCTGCGCGTGGTCGCCCATACTCGCAGCAGGTTGTTTTTGTTCGAGAATCTTGTCAAGCCTTTCAGTAATTCCGGCCTTTCTATGTATCTATCGCTCCACTTGATTTCCAGCGCAGCTATTGGCTTGAGCGCCGATGATGACTCTATCAGATCCACTTCGCAATCGTCCACGCCCCAACGCGCGTAATTGAGTCTTGCATCTTCGTGGAAACGCTGCGCAAACAAAGCTGTCTCCACAAGTAGGCCAAATTCCAAATCGTCAGGGTTCCTGACACCAAACAAGCCGGTGTACATGGCAGAGTTGGTCAGATACACTTTGAAATTGCGTTCGCGCAGATAACGCTTTCCATCCTGATCGACCCGGAACACTCGCTTGATGAGAAATGCAGCTTCCAGGTATTCAATATATTTCTGGATGGTCGTTTTACTCATGCCGCTACGTTGCGAAAGCTGTTCAAAGGAAACCTCTTCTGCTGTATTAAGCGCCAGTAGGGTGAATAATGAATTGAGTTCCTGAATATCCGTAATGCCATATAGCTGCGGCAAATCACGCAGAAGCACTTTGTCCACGATGTCGGATTTGACGAAGCGCGCAGGATTACTGCGTACTGCTGGCGATAACGCCAGTTCCGGGTAACCACCAAAGTTGACGTAATCGACAAACTGCGCATTCAGGCGCTCGATATCATCCTTCAGCACATACAGTCCGGGGCTTTCCTCGCTGATGGCCGCAGGCTCAGGAAGCAAATGCAGGTATTCGGAAAACGTTAACGGAGGCAACAGAAAATCCGTAAAACGTCCCGCGCCGGACTCTGTGCTTTGGCGCTTGAGCGCTGCTGCCGCAGAGCCGGATACGAGAATCCGCAGGTCAGGCCGATGATCGACCAGCGGCTTCAGGTGTTTTTCCCAATCTTTGTGCGACTGAATCTCGTCAAAGAACAGGTAGCGCGTACCATTGCCTTCAGGAGCCGTTTCTTCAATGTGCCGCACCAGCGCTTCCAACGATTGCCCGTGCAGCAACGGGTGATCCATTTCCACGTAAGCAACACGTTGCGCATCGACTTTGTCTTTCAACAAACTCATGATGAGGTGACGGATCAGGATGGTTTTTCCGACACGGCGCGGCCCCAACAGCACGATAGCGCGGCGCAGCCTCGGCTCCAGCAACAATTGGCGCACCGGCCCCAAATAGGCGCGTGGGCGCAAGGTCGTTACCCATGGATCCATTTCGGCATCTGCCCACCAGGGGTTCAGCCGCTTAAGATGGTCAATAACTTGTTGATTTGAAATGTGTTTCATGTTGATTTCGCGTTAAGCGTAGAGCCGTACGCTTAAGTTTAGCATATGTTTGAAATGCGCAGATAGCCGCATAAGCGCGTCGCGCACCTGGACGAACACGTACAACGGCAGCGGTCAGTTCATCACCGCCCAATCGCCTGATGGTTCTTTCACCGCATACACCTACTACCCCGCGAATGCCGCCTGCGCAGGCGGTAACTCAGCAAGCATAGGTCGTGGTGAGCGTAGCGAACCCCAACAATAGAGCGGATGTGCACAGCAAACAACCCCATCCCCACCCTAACCCTCCCCTTGAAGGGGAGGGAACAACGCGACGACCACCGCGACCAGCGTTTGAGATCACAGATTGTGATCTCAAAGCCGCAACCTCTTCGACATTGAGGGTGGCAAACGCATCTCAACAACCCACCCTGACGGATATTCTTTTAAGCGGAGCTGTATAGCCCTCGGGCAGCCGCCATTGCAGACTTAACCAAAAAGCCTGATCGGCTTTCGCCATCACGCTTTGCCGCTTCATCAATGATTCGTAGCGCCCTTTTGGGCACCGTGATATTTACTCGCTCCGCGCTGTCGCCGAGTTGGCTCATATCAACCTCGGCAACCGCCCATATCCAGCCTTTATAGGTTTTATCCTTCGCGCATCGCTCAAGTGTTGATGGATCAGGAACAGGTTCGCCATCTTCCAGCAAGCCGTCAATATGCAGCAGGATTGCTTCATTTGCGTTTTGGATGGCTTCGTCCAGCGTGGCGCCCGCCGAGAAGCACCCCGGCAGGTCAGGAACAACAACCCCGTAATCGTGCTTGGCGTCGCCCGGTTCAATTGCGATGGGATAACGCATCATTTCTCCTTTAGCCCTGCTTGTTTCAAAATGGAACTCAGCGTACCGACTTTCAAGTCTTTCGTCGGATGCGATACCGTTACGCGCCCTGATTTCAACGGGTGCTTAAACGGGTGATGGCTCCCACGTATCGCAACCAGTTCCCATCCGTCGGATTTCAGTTTCTTGATGATCTCTGCGCTGTTCATGGTGTGTATTATACACACCCTATCAGCATTGGGGAAGCAAGCATAGGTCGTGGTGAGCGTAGCAAACCGCGACGGAGAGGGTTATGTTTGTCGCTGTTCGTTGTGCTCACCGCGACTTATGAGCAACCGTAGCTCACGTTGGGGTGAGCTTGCGAGAAGGCGCGAAGCGCCGCTGACCGCCTCATCGACACGCCGACGCGCCGATCACTGTCAATCTGGAGTGAAGATTCATCATCATGCCTCCTGATCAATGGCGCTGATGACTCTGGCGATAATTTCTCCTGTTGTAATAAGGTCGATCGTTTCGATATAGCGGGCCGTGCCCTGCTTAACCCGAGCATCAATGTCAAAACTACGAACCTGATTGCAAACAGCAACCCCTTGAGTATCATGACCCACGATCGGGACAGCCAACCCGACGCTGCGCGTAAAAACCCCGCCGCTGGTAATTGGTACAGTCATGCACACGCCCAATGCGTTGATTTCTTTCGGGGTGATAACGATAAAACGATGTCGATCCTTCATTTCCCTTCCCTGTACAGGGTTCGGGTCAATCCAGAAAATGTCGCCGCGCTCAGGCGTTCTGGTGCGAACCATCAGGCCAACTCCCGACCAACAGCTTCTCCTTCGAACGCCCAAGCTGTTTTCTTATTCAACTTTTTCAATTGTTCGGAGCCTTTAAGCAGTTCGGATAAGCGATAGCGTTTACGACTTGCGGTAAGAGGCTTGGCGATCAACTTCCCTTCATTGACGTCAAGCTCCATCTGCGCACCGACTTTCAAATTAAGCTGTTTGAGCATTGTTGGCGGGATAGTCATAACCATCGCGCCACCTTGTTTGCGGACTGTGGTTTTGACGAGCATTTATTGACTCCTGCGTTTTTAACTAAGGTGCTACAAATGTAGCACTTTATAAAGTCATGGTCAAACTTATGCAGCGGAACGAAGGACGCAGCTTCGGTTGGGATGGCCAGATAAAAAGCGGTTCTTTTGAAATATGAGTGGGTTATGTGGTTGAATATCTCACGGGAAGGCGCGAAGACGCGAAGGGATGCCGAGGAGCGTCTCGCATGGGTGAACGCTTTTTCACCTGACGGCACATTAACCCGAAGCCTCAGCGCAGCAATATCACTGCTTGACGCTATTGAACGCTCGATATGCCTATCCATTTGAAAATCGTGTCTTCGCGTCTTCGCGCCTTCGCGTGAGAATTCTCTGGATGGCTTTGCTTTGCTACCCACTTAAAATTTAAAAGAGCCAAAAAAGTTCCCTGCGCGTTGTTGCGATTTTCGGAAAAGCAATTTTCGCTTTGAAGGATTGCCGCCGGGTTCGTTTAACGGCAATATTTCACCAGCTTCTTAAAAAATATTTCTCTTTAAGGGGAGCAACCCCCCGCCGCCTTCGGCGGCGCCTCCTGCAAACCCTCGCCGCCTTCGGCGGCCACCCCCTTTGGAATGGGGGCAAGACGGGGGCAAGGCGGGGGCAAGGTGGGACAGGGGCGATAGAAGGCAACCAACATAAATATACAACGCGCAAGAATGTTGGGCGGTGGGATTTCTACGCCCGTTTTGGGAAACCGTTGCTGTTTCCGGTAGGGCTGTTTTAACGAGAACAAGATCATTCGTGTAGCCCGTTCGGGTTTATCGGTTTCGGCAAATGGCCGGCGCTGTCCGGCTGAAATAAGGCTGTGTGAATCAGGCCGTCGTGGAACGACGGCAGGGGGAAACTTTTTCGCGTCGGCGCAGTCTCTCGACGGAGACGTGGTGCATACGGTGCGGTCTTGGGTTTGCGCTGATTCCGTAACGACAGCAACAACAAAACTTCGGAATACGAAGACGGGGGAGGGCAAATCAATGAGTGAGCGTGAAGTCGATCAGCAGCTTGTCGTACGCGCGCAGCAAGGCGACAAGTTGGCTTTCGGGCGGCTGGTGTCGAAGTACCAACGGCGACTGGCGCGGTTGTTGTCGCGTTTGATACGCGATCCGGTGGAGGTGGAAGATGTGGCTCAGGAAACTTTCATTAAAGCCTATCGATCTCTGCCGGATTTTCGGGGTGACAGCGCGTTTTATACCTGGCTTTACCGGATCGGAATCAACACGGCTAAAAATCATTTGTTGTCGTCCGGGCGCCGCGCTCAGGCGTCGGCTTCGTTCGCGGTGGAGGATGCCGAGGGCTTTGAGGATGCGGAGCGGCTGCGTGATGCGACGACGCCGGAAGGCGAGTTAATGAGTAAGGAGATTGCGCTGACGGTGAACCGTGTGGTGAAAGGTTTGCCGCAGGAATTGCGTTCGGCGATATTGTTGCGGGAAATGGAAGGCTTGAGTTACGAGGAAATTTCCGAAGCGATGAATTGTCCGATCGGGACGGTGCGTTCGAGAATTTTCAGGGCGCGCGAAGCGATCGCGGCAGAATTGAAGCCGCTGCTGGATACTGACGAGAAACGGCGGTGGTAGTGCGCTTTTTTGGTTTTGTCGTGTACGTCACTACGCCGTTGCCTCCACCGTTGCCCCCACCCTAACCCTCCCCCGCAAGCGGGGGAGGGAATGAAGCGCCCTCTCCCGCAAGGGGAGAGGGGCGAAAACCAAACGATACGTTACGCTTGATTGCACAAGGATTCGTCTCCAGATAGTATATTTCGCTATCTGCCTGCTCCGGCGGGTCTTGGTTTTGTTTCCGTTTGGTTTTGTTTCGGATTTCCAGGAGGCGTTAAAAATGCTGTTTTCTTCTCGCAAAGCAAAAGAGGTATGGGTGTTGTGGTGCTGTGCCGCGTTCTTGTTGCTGGCCGCGCCGATGCTGCGCGCGCAGGTGACGGGGTTGCCCGATTTCACCGCGCTCTACGAAAAGCAGGGGCCGACGGTGGTGTCGATCGACGTTCGCCAAAAAACCCGCGGACACCCGATGATGGGGATGTCGGAGGACGATCCGTTTTATGATTTTTTCCGGCGTTTCGGTATGCCGCCGCCGCAACAACGGCGCAGTGAGCCGGAAGGGCCGACGGGGACGGGTTCGGGTTTTATCATTTCGGCGGACGGTTATATCGTGACCAACGCGCATGTGATCGACAGGGCTGACGATGTTAAAGTCAAGCTGACCGACAAGAGCGAATACACGGCCAAAGTCATCGGCTCGGATCGGCGCACCGATGTGGCGTTGTTGAAAATCGAGGTTGACCGTCCGTTGCCGACGGTCACGATCGGCGATCCCGAAAAACTGAAAGTCGGTGAGTGGGTGGTGGCGATCGGCAAACCGTTCGGACTGGAAAACACGATGACCGCCGGTATCGTCAGCGCCAAAGGGCGCGATCTTCAGGAAAATCTGGCGCCGTTCATTCAAACCGACACCGCGATCAATCCCGGCAATTCCGGCGGCCCGCTGTTCAATCTGAAAGGCGAGGTGGTCGGCATCAATTCGCTGATCTATTCGCGCAGCGGCGGCTTCATGGGCTTGTCGTTTGCGATTCCGATCGATGTGGCGATGAATGTCGTCAACCAGATCAAGACGACGGGCAAAGTGACGCGAGGGCGGATCGGTGTCGTTATTCAGGAAGTCAGTAAGGATGTTGCGGAAGCGTTCGGTTTGAAATCGGCGGTCGGCGCTCTGGTCAACTCGGTCGAAAAAGACGGTCCGGCTGACAAGGCAGGCATCAAGCCCGGCGATATCATCCTGAAAGCCGATGGCCGCGAAGTAGAAAGCAGCAGCAAATTGCCGCGCATCATCACCGTGTTGCGACCGGGCACCAAAACGGAACTGACGTTGTGGCGCGACGGCGCAAGCAGAAACGTCACGGTGACCATCGCCGAGAGCGAGGAGGAGAGTGGCGCGGTCGTAAGCAGGCAGAGCGGTAGAGACGGCGCGAAGTCCAACTCGCTGGGTCTGGTGTTGTCCGATCTGACGGCGGCGCAGAAAAAACAGCTTGAGATCAAAGAGGGCGTTCTGGTCGAGGACATCCGCGGCAGAATTCGCGGCAACCTTCAGCCCGGCGATGTGATCATCGCCGTCATCCAGCGCGGCGGGATGATCGAAGCGAAGAGCGCATCGCAACTCAACGGCGTGCTCGGCAAACTCGACAAAAAAGCGCCGGTGACGTTGCAGGTGTTGCGCAACGGCAGTTACTTCTTTGCCACGATTCGGACGGTTGAGGAGTAGTTGTTTCAGGGATCAGGGATCAGGAATTAGGGATCAGAAAGGCTTATCTCACGTGCGGAATGTAGGGGCGGGTTTCAAACCCGCCCCGTTTTTTTTACCGAAGAGAACGCATAGAGCACATGGAAAAAGCATCTCACGTGAGGGCGCGAAGCCGCGAAGATGCAAATCTCCCTCCCCTTCAAGGGGAGGGCTGGGGTGGGGATGGGGTTTTCTGGATTGCTTCGCTTCGCTCGCAATGACGGCTTTTTTATTCACGCGATGGCGCGGATGGCGCGGTAAATAATTGCGTCATTCTGCGCGGAGCGAAGCGACGTCGCAGAATCCAGAGAACCCCATCCCCATCCTAACCTTCCCCTTGAAGGGGAAGGAACTTTCGTCCCTTCGCGGCTTCGCGTGAGATCCTTCCCGGATGGCGCTTCGCTTATCCGGGCTACGCTTATTACATACCCAACGCCATCGCAGCGACGAAGGACGGGCCGACGGGAAGGAATTGCAGCGTCCAGTCACCGGGACGGTGCGGCGTCGGCAGCGCGAGGGCGCGCGGCGGAGACGCCGAATCAATATCAAAATCCATCGCGTCAAACCCCAGCGCAAAACCGGCGCCGATGGCTTTGGAGAATGCTTCCTTGAGCACCCAATAATGAAGAAAACGGCGCTGGTGTTCTTCGTGATCCAATCCTTCCAACGAGCGCAGTTCACGCGCGCACAGCACGCGTTGCGCCAGGCGCGCGGTGTCGCGGGAACGCTGCAATGATTCGAGATCGACGCCGATGCGCTGCCAGGACGGCGGCGCGGTGTGGTGCAGAATGCCGATCAGCAACTGGTCGCCGGAATGCGAAAGATTGAAGTCGCGTATCGCGCCGTTCGCAAAAGGCGTTGCCAGAGACGGGCGGCCATGCGCATCGGTTTGAAAGTGCAGCGACGCAGGTGAAACGGCTTGCTCCTGCTCCAACGCCTGCGCCAGTAACCCGCGCAACAAGGCGCGGACGGCAATGGCTCGGTAGCGCAGTGAGGGGCGCGTCACCCGCTCGGCGCGTTGCCGCTCCTCGGGCGCGAGCCAGGTTTGCCAGTGCGCGATGACGGCTTCGGGTTGCGCGAGCGTTGCCGACCACAACGAAACACCGGCAAACGCGACCGGCAACCGTTGCGGCGGCTGGGCGATTTCGGAAAACGGGGCGTTGCCTGTATGATTCATTGTTGGAAAAGGGAAGGGCTGAACAGGGTCGGATGATGCTGGGAATATTGAAAGGGTTGTCTTATCTGCCGTTGCCGGTGCTTTACGGCATCGGCGATCTGGTGTTCGTCCTGACATTCTATCTCGTTCGCTGGCGGCGCAAACTGGCGGCGGCCAATTTGGCCAAGTCGTTTCCGGAAAAAAGCGAGCGGGAACGCCAACAAATTCTTCGCCGTCATTACCGGAATCTGGGAAGGGTGCTGGCGGAAGCCTTGTGGGGGCTTCGCGCCGATGCCGAAGAACTGCGGGCGCGAGCCGTGCTCGAAAATCCCGAGGTGGTCAAACCTTATGCCGACCGCGGACAATCGGTGATGCTGATGGCGGCGCATTTCTGCAACTGGGAGTGGATGATTCTGTCGGCAGGACTTTACCTGCCGATACCGACCGCGGCGGTTTACAAGGCGCAGCGCAACGAAGGCGCCGACCGTTTCTTGAGAAACGCGCGCACCCGCTTCGGTGGCACGATGATTCCGCACAAGATTTTTACCAGGGAAGTCATCAAGCGCCGCAATGAAATCAACGCCTACGCGCTGGTGGCTGATCAAACGCCGTTGAGAGATGCCAATAAACACTGGGCGCATTTTTTGAATCAGGACACGGCATTTTTCGTCGGCACGGACAAGCTCGCCAAAATTCTGGAAGCGCCGGTGTTTTTCGTGGTGATGCGACGTGTTCGGCGAGGGTATTACACGATACGGTTCGAATTGATCGCCGACCCGCCTTACGAACGCGACGGCGAGACGGAAATCATCGACCGCTACGCGCAAACCCTTGAGCGCGAAATCCGCGCAAGCCCGGAAGACTGGCTGTGGATTCACAACAAATGGAAATACGCCAAGCCGGCTGATGAATAAATTTTTTAACTGCAAAAATTTAACCACGAAAAACACGAAGGCCACGAAAACCTCTTCCCCCGCTTGCGGGGGAAGAGCCTGTCCTCGCGAAAGCGGGGATTGGGATGGGGGGATGCGGGCGTCTCGCCCGCCATTTTGGCTCACGCGAAGGCGCGGAGAAAACTCCCTCCCCTTCAAGGGGAGGGTTGGGGTGGGGATGGGGTTGTCAGGGATCAGAGGTCAGAGGTCAGGAATCAGAGCGTAGGGGCGCGATTTATCGCGCCCTGTTTGTTCTCACGCGGAGACGCGGAGAAAATTCCCCTCTCCCGCAAGCGGGAGAGGGACATCAAACCCCCGTCGGCTTCGCCGACACCCCCTTTCAAAAGGGGGCGTTCTTCTCCGCGCCTTCGCGCCTTCGCGTGAGGTTGTTTTTCGTGCTTTTCGTGGCCTTCGTGTTTTTCGTGGTTAAAAACAAAAGGGCGGGTTTGAAACCCGCCCCTACGTGCGCAGAACGACGCACTTTTTTTTGCGTTCTATGCGTTCTTTGCGGTTAAAACATTATCTCTCTGCTTTCTTCCGCCCCGAAGATTTCTTCGTGACGGCTGCTTCGCTCTTCCCCTGGCGGGCGCGTCCTGTGATGGGCGTCAATTTCAGCGGACGTTGCCGCACGCGCAGAAACGACAGCGCGTTCAATGTTTCTTTCGACAAATCGCCGGGCAGTTCGACGATGCTGTGATCGTCGAAAAGGGTGATCCGGCCAATGGCGCGGTTGCTGAGACCGGCTTCGTTGGCGAGCGCACCGACAATATCGCCCGGCGTGACGCCGTGCACACGACCGACATCGATCCGGTAGGCTTGCGAAGGACCGCGAGGGTCGCGCATATCGTTTCGATCGCCTCGATCGCCTCGGTCGCCTCGGTCGCCTCGGTCGCCTCGGTCGCCTCGGTCGCCTCGGTCGCCTCGGTCACCTCGGTCACCTCGGTCACCTCGGTCACGGCTGCGCGGGGCATCGGCACGCGAAGCATCCATGTCGCGCGGCAACGCATCGCTCAATCCGTCGGCGCGTAACGGTCTCTCCTGTTGAACGAGAAAAGCGAGTGCGGCGGCAATTTCGCGGACATCGGTTTCGTCGGCGGCTTCTTCCGCGAGTTCATCGACGACTTCCATAAAGAAATCCAGGTCCTCGCCTTCGATCACCTGAATAATCTGTTCTTTGAATTGCGCGACGCGACGGTCGGCGACCGCTTGCTTCGACGGCAACACCAACGGCTCGATCGGTTGACGAATCGCGCGTTCAATCGCGCGCAGGGAACGAATTTCGCGCGGCGCCACGAACAGAATGGCGCTGCCCTGCCGACCAGCGCGACCGGTGCGGCCGATCCGGTGAACGTAGGCTTCGGTGTCGTTCGGAATGTCGTAATTGATCACATGGCTGATGCGCGGCACGTCGATACCGCGCGCGGCAACGTCGGTGGCGACAACGATGTCGATGGCGCCGTTTTTCAGTTGGTCGATGGTGCGCTCGCGCAAGACTTGATTCATGTCGCCGTTCAGCGCAGCAGCACCGTAACCGCGCGCTTCCAGTTTTTCGGCAAGCTCGACCGTCGCCGTTTTGGTGCGCACGAAAATAATCGCGGCGTCGAGATCGTCTTCGACTTCGAGAATGCGGGTCAGGGCATCGAGTTTGTGCAGGCCGCTGACTTGCCAATAACGCTGACGAATCGCCGTGACGGTAGCGGTGGTCGATTTGATTTTGACTTCCTGCGGATCGCGCAGATAACGTTGCGCGACGCGACGAATCGGGTCGGGCATCGTGGCGGAGAACAGCGCGGTCTGGCGCGTCGTCGGAACATGTTGCAAAATCCATTCGACGTCGTCGATGAAACCCATGCGCAGCATTTCGTCGGCTTCGTCGAGCACCAGCGTCGTCAGATGTGAAAGGTCGAGGCTTTTGCGCTCGATGTGATCCATCACACGCCCCGGCGTACCGATCACGACGTGTACGCCGCGCCCCAGTTGCTTGAGTTGCAGCCCCATGTTTTGACCGCCGTAAATCGGCGCGACGTGGAAACCCGGCAAGTGGCGGGCGTAACTCTGACAAGCTTCGGCCACCTGAATCGCCAACTCGCGGGTCGGCGCCAGAATCAATGCCTGCGGCAGGCGCTTTTTAATGTCGATACGTTGCAGAATCGGCAACGCGAAAGCGGCGGTTTTCCCGGTGCCGGTTTGCGCCATACCGAGCAGATCGCAACCGGCGAGTAAGTTCGGGATACACGCCGACTGAATCGGCGACGGCGTTTCGTAACCGAGATCGGAAAGCGCGGCCAACAGTTCCGGGGACAATCCCAGATCGGCAAAAGAGGAAGGCGTCGAGTTCATGGGTGCAAAACTTTCAAAGAGCAAAATTCAAATAAAGGCGGGCAGGAAAGCCCATTTCAAAACATTTTAACCGCAAAGAACGCAAAGGAAGAGCTATTGTTCTGCGCGCGTAGGGCGGGGCGCACACCCGTGGCGATAATGCTAACGCTCTGAACCACCGAACGACTCGTCGTCGCGCAGATAACGCCACTGACCGAGCGGCAGATCGCCGAGGCGCACACGACCGATTCGCACCCGTTTGAGGCCGGTGACCGTCAAGCCGACCGCTTCGCACATCCGGCGAATCTGGCGTTTTTTTCCCTCGCGCAGAACGAAACGCAATTGATCGTCGTTGAGCCATTCCACCTTTGCCGGTTTCAGCATCTCGTCGTCGAGGCTCAATCCGTGGTTGAGCAACGCCAGATTTTCGTCGCTCAAAACGCCTTCGACGCGCACCAGGTATTCCTTTTCGAGCGACGATGTTTCGCCGATCAAATCACGCGCCACGCGACCGTCCTGAGTCAACACCAGCAGCCCGGTTGACTCAATGTCGAGCCGTCCCGCCGGCGCAAGATGGCGCAGATGCGTGGCGCTGAAAGGCGGATCGCCGTCCTGTTGAAATTGATTTTCCGGCTTGATCAACACGATGGCGGGCTGATAACCCGGCTCCGGTTGCCCCGAAACATAACCGCCCGGCTTGTGCAGCAAAATCGTCACGCGACGCGCTTGCTGCGTTTTCGCTTGTGGCGACAGCGTGATGTCGTCGTCGGGCTGCGCGCGCGCACCGAGCGAAACGCGCTCACCGTTGACGCGCACCCAACCGCGTTCGATATATTCATCGGCCTCGCGGCGCGAACAAAGACCGCGAAGAGACAACAACTTGGAAACGCGCACACCTTCGAGCGAAGAAGAGCCGCTTCCTTTCCCGCTTGCGGAAGAGGATTGGGGAGAAGGCGGAAATTTTTCAAACGTGCGTTTTCGCGGCGAGGCGTCGTGATGCCCTGCCCCCGTTTTGCCCCCTTTCAAAAGGGGGGGGCCGCCGAAGGCGGACGGGGGTTTGCGAGAGGTGTCGGCGAAGCCGACGGGGGGTTGCTTCCTGCCCGACGGAGATGGGCGGGAGGTTGTCGAGGCATCCTCTCCTGCGAAGGGAGAAGGAAAACGCGACGAACGTTTACCCTCAAAACTCCCTCTCCCGCTTGCGGAAGAGGATTGGGGAGAAGGCGGAAATTTTTCAAACGTGCGTTTTCGCGGCGAGGCGTCGTGATGCCCTGCCCCCGTTTTGCCCCCTTTCCAAAGGGGGTGGCCGCCGAAGGCGGACGGGGGTTTGCGAGAGGTGTCGGCGAAACCGACGGGGGTTTGCTTCCTGCCCGACGGAGATGGGCGGGAGGTTGTCGAGGCATCCTCTCCTGCGAAGGGAGAAGGAAAACGCGACGAACGTTTACCCTCAAAACTCCCTCTCCCGCTTGCGGGAGAGGGTTGGGGAGAGG
>Ga0209737_10002078_pt1 | contig 14078 bp, 3 predicted proteins | sample TergutCu122P3_FD_187284 | JGI IMG/M metagenome (GOLD analysis project Ga0209737, IMG submission 187284) | Cubitermes ugandensis P3 segment gut microbial communities from Kakamega Forest, Kenya - Cu122 P3 (SPAdes) (version 2) | ecosystem: Host-associated > Arthropoda: Insects > Digestive system >...
CCCCAAAACCCCAAAACCCCAAAACCCCAAAACCCCAAAACCCCTTATGAAACTACTGCATAAATAACAGAGTAAAGGAATATACAACTAATTAAAAAGCAATGCAATCGAGACCAATGACTTCACACCCAGAATCAAAGAGACGCTTAGATACAGAACCAAGACCACAAACACAACAACATACTCAACGCAAAGTCAAACTCAAATCAAAAAAAAAACTTTCTCCTGTTAGCAAGCAAAAGCCAAAGTCTGCTATTCCCGTAAAAGAACCACAAAAGAAGGTAAGATTAGCAGTTCCATGGGCGAACAAGGGGAATGTTTCAGATAAGTATTGGGACATAGTATCGCGACAGACAGAGAGTGTATGGGGTAATCAAATTCCTGGAAGAGCTAATCGTCCTATGACTGTTGCCTCTGAAAATCAGTTAGACAGAATTTACACACCTGAAGAAGATTTTGAGTTGCCGGAGTTTGAGGAAAGAGTAGGAGAACGCGGTAAAAGAGGATTATCGCAACCAAAGTCACATAAATTCCTCACTAAACTTGGAGGAAAGCTTGCACAAACAGAAGACCTCTTTAAATTAGAGCCAACCGAATTCAAAGATATACCAGGTGTTCAAGGCGCTCTAACCAATGAACTCAGAATACAGAAACAACTCAAAAAGACGTTAACTATCTTTACTGATTACAATGTAGATGATTATGCTAAGAAGACAATACCAAAGACTGCAAGGTTAGTTTCAGCTAAGGTTAAATCTTCAAAGGAACCTCAAAGAGAGTTACGGCCTGTATCGTCATATGTGAAGAAGCAGCAGTTAAAACATGAGCAGAAAGTTCCGAGGATAGATATCGCAGAGTCACGTAGACCAATGTCTGCATTACCTAGGTAACACTTCTTTTGATCATCGTAGTGTGAAGCCTTATAGAGAAACTAGAAAAGATAATGAAGAATACGAACAACTAGGCATTGAAGAGATAGTGGATGCACCAGAGAACAGTAAAAAGTTTGGGTTATTTGGGCAAGTTAATGCTGAAGTTTATCATCGCAAAACAGCTGATGAAATACTCAAAAGCAGACCAAGTACAGCACATATACAAAAGAAAGAGAAGGAAGAGTCAGATATGACTTACCCAGATTTATTCAATAGAGCAGAGAGAACAAAATGTGCAGTATTTACTAAACATGGAAATCTTTCTTACACAACACCAACACAAAGAATAGGAATATACATGGATTATTCAGCAAATTTAAAAAGAAGTCATTTACTGGATATTATTTCTTATTTACGTGTAGCTTCTGGCAAACACTTATTCATTTCTGAGAAATCTACACCTGAACAATATTTAAAAACATGTCTATTCCATGGATACATGAAAGAAGAAGATAAAGGTCATTCTAACAACCAATATGATCCAAGTGTTAAGCAAACTCTTGAACTACTTGAACATAAAAAAATGTGGACTTCTAAACTTAGACGAGAAGTTCTTTACTCCCTCAAAAGATACAATCACTACATTAAGGGTGGAGAGATAAAGCCTGATGAAGTGGCACCCTATAATAAGAAATGGATGGGAATTATATTGGAGAGACTTGGAGATGAAGGATTGCTAAGGGCATCAGAAGATCATATGCGAGTTTTGTATAAAGAAGTAATAGCTAATTATGTTTTATCAGTGAATAGAGCGATTATGAACTACATGCTAAGGTCTCCTTTAGAGAGGAAAAGACTCCAAATCACTCTTATTCCTAGAACTATTCTTTCTAGCAATGAGCTAACAGTCTGCAAAGGTGGCTACAATATTGAATATCATACTGATTGGCATAATAGGAAAGAAGAAGCTTTAGAAGATATAAAAGTCAAGCTGCTGGTGAATAATATAGTGATGAGCGCTTTACAGAGTTGGTTCCAAGAATTCCGAGGATTTCACTTCCTCAACTTCAAAAACTTAAGTCCTCCACTAGAAGCAACAATCAGCATCTCCAACTTCTTTGACCTCCAACACAAATACAGACGCAAAGTTAAAGGCATATTCAAACATATATGGCATAGAGGTATTGTAATGATACTTTATCAATTCAAATACCTAAAGCGTGCAGGGTACACTTCAGGCAAGTTTACATTAAAGAGGTATGTGCCTTTAAGAGCAGCAGATACAAAGAATGAGAATGTAGATTATGCATATTTGGATAATATAAAGACAAAGTGTACGAGTGATGAGGAGATAGCGGCGGAGTATTCACATGGTTCGATAATAGATATGGAGGCAAAAGAGTTTTTGAATATAGTAGAGAAGGAAGAGTTGGAGGATATAAGAGAATCTGCAGCATATAAGAATTATGTGAAGTTTCTTCATGGGACCATTAATTTTGATGATGATAACTATAAATCACTTACCAAAGAATACCGCACAGAATTGAAATATTCCGCGGGAAACTTGATGCATTTACAAATGAGAGCTATAATAGAACAAACACTAGAACTTGTTAACAAATACTTTAAACGCTTTGAAACTGCAGAGATAATTAAGCTGAACACAGCTCCATTAAACAAGGTCAGAAAACTAAGAACTGATTATTCTGAAACACTCATTGAAGACAGACGCAAACAGAAATTACAAAAGGAGCCAGAAGATTTAAATGGGCTGGAAGAATTGCTGGACCAAGTGTGTTCAGGTAAGATAGCTACAAAACCTCTATGGAGAATTGGGATGGAAGTACAAAATGGTAAAGTTAGAATAAGGGAAAGCGCAGAGAGTATAATAACTGGGATGCTAGAATTGGTTGGAAAAGTAGCAAAAACTTTTGATAAGTTTGCGCATCCAGGATTTGTTAAAGTAGCATATATAAGTAAGAAACAGCTCGATTATGAAGAGCAGGATCAAAAGAATAAGGAGCAAGTATTTAGACAATTACATAATAATGCAGAAATAACTGATGATATAGTAAAGTTAAAAGAACAGAATATGTATAAGAAGTATTGTGCTAATATTCGCTTAGTAGAATCTATTAAAGAAGAAAAATGGATTAACCAAGGAAAAGACCTTAAACCTTTTTTAAATCCACTAATGAAGAAGAGAACAAATATAGGATACTTTATGAATGACACAACAAATGAATCAGAAACAAAGTATTATCAATATAAGATTCATATAAGAACAATAATAAAGAAATTCTATGATGAAGCAATACAATTATTGCAGATATTTAGTCCTTTTAATGAGATTATTAATAAAGAGGTAGTAGAAGAGTACAAAGCATTTACTAGCAAAGAGAATTTGGTATTAGAGGAATATGTGTTTCATGTAAAAGAAATTGATACAATGCTCAATGTCATATCTACTATACCCAGAGTGTTCTTTATGACCATGTTTGAAGTTAGCTGCTCCGAAATCATTGACCATCTACGCAACACTCTCAATAACTGCAAGGAGATATTAAAGAGTAGAATGGAAGAAGCCTATATAGGACAGTGTAGTGTGATAATAAATAACTTTAACAACGCAGAAGAAGTGGTGAGAGGAAATATGTTTAGTCCTGAAGAAGTTCAATACATAGAGGCATTTAAGAATTCTTTAATTCTTGATACAGTAAATTGGAAAGAAAGTGCTTATAGAGCACATAAGATACTATTCCAACTAATGGAACTAGACTTAGTTCCTAATGAACAAGTAATGGAGGCTACAACTGCATTGCATTTCTGGCCTGGTAAGCTAAGACAAACTTTAGAGGATGTAGAAGAGCAACATAGAACACAAAGGTATCAACAAGAACGTATACTTAAAAAAGAGAGAGAACACTTTGAAATAAAGATAGAAGATTATGCAGAAAAAATGCAAATAATAGAAACCTTTAAAGAAATTAAGGATTGTGATAAAGTTATGGAGACTGTTAGTAAACTTGAAGGAGATATAAATGAATTAAGGCAACAACGTGATTTGATTAATACACATGAAAGATTGTTATTTGATTATGAGTCACCATTTGAAATCTTTGTTAAAGTGGAAGCGAACTTTAATCCGTATTCTGAGTTATGGAATAACATTAATAAGTTTAATAAGAAGAGACAAGAATGGTTACAAAGTTTCTTTTCTGATTTAAGTGCAGAAGCTATTGAAGGACAATTAAAGCAAAATGTAAGAGTAGTCAAGAACTCAAAGAAAGTGTTTGATAAGAAGAGTCATCCAGCAGGTTGTGTAGTGTCAGAGGCACTTCGTAAAGAGACAGAAGAGATACAGAAGATTGTGCCTATAGTTGAGATTCTCTCTAATCCTGGGTTGAAGCAAAGACATTGGGAACACATCCAAAAAATACTCAATGCTCAGTTTGATTGGAAAAATGTTACATTGAAGGATATAATAGCTAAAGGAGTAGAATTCCATAAAGAAGAGATAACAGATATAAGTGAGCTTGCAAGCAAAGAGTATAGTTTAGAGAAGTCATTACAGAGGATGAGAAGTGAATGGGAGAAACAAGAGTTTGTTGTAATACTTAAACCTGATACTGACATTAAACTCTTAGCTGGTAACAGACTAGAAGAAATGCAATTACTATTAGACGAACACATAGTAACTGCACAACAAATAAGAGCTAATCCCTTTGTAGCTCCTATGGAAGAAGAAGCAATAGAATGGGAAAAAAAGCTTCTTACATTGAGGGGTGTGATAGAGAAATGGATAATAGTTCAGATGGATTATATTTATTTGCGTCCAATATTTGATTCAGAGGATATAACGAAGAGATTACCAGGAGAAGCAAAAAAGTTCTTAGATATAGATCTAACATGGCATGAATTAATGGATAATCTAGATAAAGATAAGAAAGCACTTAATGTAGAACAAATACCAAATTTGTTAGAGAAGCTTGATAATGCAAAGAAGGATTTGGAAATGATAACAGTTAATTTGAATAGTTATTTGGAAGAGAAGAGAAAGCATTTCCCAAGGTTTTATTTCTTGGCTAATGATGATATGTACGATATATTGGGTAATACTAAGAATCCTAGGAAAGTTGAAGCTTATCTTAAGAAAATATTTGAGGGAGCTCAGACTCTCGTATTCAATGAAGAAGAGGAGATAGTAGGGTTAAGAAGTACAGAGAAAGAAGAGATTAGCTTTATTAGATCTGTTATACCACAAGATTATCATGGTAATGTTGAAACCATGCTTATGGACATCGAAAAGGAAATGAAGGATGCAGTGAGTAAGGAGATAGAAGAATCAATTAAGAGTTATGCGAGTACAACGGATAGGATAGAATGGTTGATGAAGAAATGGCCAGGACAAGTAGTTCTATGTGTTTCTCAGATATTTTGGTGCCAGAATATAACTCAAGCCATAGCAAATCAATCAATCAAAGAACTCTCTGATTACTTTAATACTTGTGATACACAACTTAAAGATATAGTAAAGCTTGTTCGTGGTGACCTTACTAAACTACAACGAATTACTCTTAGTGCTCTTATTGTACTAGATGTTCATGCTAATGATGTATTAAATTCCTTAATAGCCAACAATGTTACCTCCGAATCAGCCTTTGAGTGGTTAAGTCAACTTAGATATTATTATAATACAGTGGCAAATGTAAGCTTTGAATTAATTTGTTTAGTCAGTAGATATAAGGATGATAACTACATCATTGCCTTATGCTAATGAATACTTAGGGAACACTTCAAGATTAGTTATTACTCCTCTTACAGACCGTTGTTATCGTACTTTAATGGCTGCAATGAAGATTAATTTGGGTGGAGCACCTGAAGGACCAGCAGGTACAGGCAAAACTGAAACTGTCAAAGATCTTTCTAAAGCTGTTGCTGTCAAAGTCTTAGTTTTCAATTGTTCCGAAGGAATTGACTACAAATCCATGGCCAAACTCTTCAAAGGACTTGCGAGTGCAGGAGCATGGAGTTGCTTTGATGAGTTTAATAGAATTGAATTAGAAGTGCTCTCAGTGGTAGCTCAGCAAATATTAGCAATACAAACAGCAAAGACAACAGAGAAATCCATATTTGAGTTTGATGGAAGTTTAATTCCACTAAAAGAAACCTGCAATGTATTTATAACAATGAACCCAGGATACGTAGGTAGAGCTGAATTGCCTGATAACCTTAAGGCTTTATTCAGATCAGTAGCAATGATGGTTCCTGATTATGCAATGATAGCTGAAATAAGACTTTACTCTACTGGTTTCTTAAATGCACGTGCAATGGCTAAAAAGATTGTAGCTACTTATAGACTTTGTAGTGAACAGCTATCTTCTCAAAGTCATTATGATTATGGAATGAGAGCTGTTATTGCTGTATTGACAGCAGCTGCACAACTTAAACAACAATATCTTGAAGAGAATGAAGAAGTTCTTACATTGAGAGCTATAAATGATGTTAATTTACCTAAGTTTCTTGCAGGTGATATTCAGCTCTTTAAGTGGATTATTAATGATTTGTTCCCTGAGTCTTCAATAGCTCCAAAGGAAGAGGTGTATAAGGATTTGATCGAGTGTATTTTCGAGTCTATGGGGAAATTGAAGCTACAGCCAGTAGAGAAGTTGGTAGAGAAGATATTGCAGCTCTATGAGACTATTAATTGTAGACATGGGTTAATGATTGTTGGTGATACTTTAACCGGCAAATCTTCCTCCTACAAAGTCCTAGCTGACTCTATAAATCTCATTGCAGCAAAAGAACTAGGGCACATTAAAGAGACCACTGTTGAGTATAATGTGATAAACCCAAAGGCAGTTCCCTTAAGTCAATTATACGGAGTATTAGACAGAATATCACAAGAATGGACAGAAGGAGTTCTAGCTAAGATATTCCGTGACTGTGCTACACAAAAAAACGCTGGTAAAGTAAGACAATGGATTATTATGGATGGACCTGTAGACACTCTTTGGATCGAAAACATGAACACTGTACTCGATGACAATAAAATGCTATGTCTCATGAATGGTGATATCATCTCCATGCCTGAAAAAATGAACATGATATTTGAAGTCAGTGATCTCTCTAAAGCTTCTCTTGCAACAGTAAGTCGTTGTGGGATGATATATATGCAGAATGATATAATAAATTGGTGGGCATTGTTACAGAGTTGGTTGAGCGAGATTTCGAGTATATTTGTTCAAAGTCTGGTAAAACATTTAGAGCTATTATTTGATGCTTTTGTTGATCAGGCGTATGAATTTGTAAAGAAGCGTTGTATGCAATATGTAAAGTTGACACAGACTCATCTCATCATAAACCTTATGAAGATGTTGAATGGCTTATTAAGAAGTGAAGCTATGATGGAAAAGTGCAGGAATCCTAAAATGAAAGAAGAAGACCTCATAAGTCAGGTGGAAATATATTTCCTTTATTCGTTGGTATGGTCAATAGGCTGTAATACCAATGAGCAAGGATGTAGAAAATTCAGTGACTTCTTAAGAAACCTATCAACAGGTACAATTCCCTTAGAGAGATTAAAGGACAAATCTATAAGAATAACAAAGGCAGCACAACTCCCTGAATCTTCTCTTCCTCTCCATTCATACTACGTTGATGGCTCTAGGTGGAAATTATGGCGTGAACAACTTGAATCATTAGATAAACGTGAAGAAGTCTTTGAAGAAGGCTTAAAATTCCATGAAGTCGTTATACCAACAACAGATACAATCAAGTTTACATCTCTCCTTGAATTCATGGTAAAGAATAAATTACCAGTACTTATATTAGGACCAACAGGTACAGGTAAAACACTTTATGTAAGTTCCTTTATGAAATCATTAAACCAAGATGAATATGTAACAACATTTATAGGATTCTCAGCACAAACAACAGCTAATCAAACACAAGATACACTTGAAGTTAAATTAGAACCAAGGAAGAGGGGAATATATGCACCAAGATATCCTAAGAAGTTAATAGCATTTGTAGATGATCTTAATATGCCAATGGTAGAACCTTGTGGAGCACAACCACCTATTGAATTGTTGAGAGAGTTTCTTGATACTGGTGGTTGGTATAGTAGAGATAAAGAGCACAGGATGAAGCTTATTATTGATACTATATTACTTACAGCTATGAGTCCACCAGGAGGAGGACGTAATGAAGTTACACAAAGACTATTAAGACATTTCCAAATACTAACCTTCAGTAGCTTCGATAATGTAGTGTTGAATAGGATATTTGGTAATTTGATGACATGGCATGTGAAGACTTCAAAGCTATCAGTGGATTTAATAAAACCTTTAGGAGCATTAGCAAGTGCAGCTATCGATGTGTACAATTTAATTTCAACTAAGCTATTACATACACCTGAGAAGTTTCATTACTTGTTTAATATGAGAGATGTAGCTAGAGTAATACAAGGTATACAAATGGCTAACTTAAAGAGTGCTTCAACAAGAAAACTTATAAGACTTTTAGTGCACGAAATAGCTAGAGTGTTCATGGATAGGCTAATAACAGTACAAGATAAACAAATGGTCTTTGAATCTTTACAAACAGTGGTGAGAGAAAAGATGCATGATGACTTAAAAGCCGCACTATCAGAAATAATCCCTTCAGAAATTAAAATAGATCCAAATTCAGTAACAGATAATTTGAAGTATGTGGTATTTACAGATGCAATGGGTGATGCTACATCAACATATGAAAGAACGTATGATGAAGTGAAGGTGGATAAAACTTTATATGAGAAGATGAATTATTATTTGGAGGAATATAATAGTTCTTCAAATAAACCAATGAATTTGGTGATATTTGATTATGCTGTTGATCATTTGCTCCATATATCCAGAATACTTAGAATGTCTAAAGGTAATGCTTTACTTGTTGGTATGTGTGGCAGTGGAAGACAATCCTTAACTAAACTGGCTACCTTTATGTGTGACTTCAACATCTTTAACATTGAAATCACTAAAAGCTACAATAAGGAACTGTGGAGAGAAGATCTGAAGAATTTGTTGAAAGCAGCAGGTGTTCAAGATAAGAAGCAAGTCTTCATACTAACAGACTCACAACTCAAATTTGACTTCATTCTAGAAGATGTTAATACTTTACTCAATAACGGTGAAATACCTAATCTATGGGCAAGCGATGAAAAAGTAGAAATCACAGAGAAAGTTAAAGAAGTAGCGAAGAAATATAGAAGAATGGCTTTATTTAATCAAGGAACAAAAGAAAAGCTTTATGATTACTTTGTTGAAAGAGTTAACTTCAATCTTCACATGGTGTTGACTATGAGTCCTGTTGGCAATTCATTAAGGAATAATATGAGGATGTTTCCGAGTTTGGTTAATTGTTGTACTATTGGTTGGTTTACTAAATGGCCTGAATCAGGATTGCATGCAGTGGCAGAGAAGTTTTTGAAACCAGTAATGCCAAGTGAGAGTTTAGATAAGATAGTTCAAATATGTACTGATATGCATGTGAATATTGAAGGACTGTCTGAACAGTTCTTAAAGCAAGATAAAGGATACAATTATGTTACTCCCACACTATACATTGAACTCATCCAAACTTACATATCGCTTCTTAAATCTCAGGGTGAGAACATAATGAAGGTTAAGTTAGGGTATACGAAAGGTATAGAGAAATTAGACTTTGCGACAGAAGAAGTAGAGGTAAAACAAAAACAATTAGAAGAGAAGGCACCTTACTTACAAGAAATGAATAAGAATGTAGAAGAACTTATAATCAAAGTTAATATTCAAATCAGTGAAGTAATAGAACCTAAAAAGAAAATTGTTATGGAAGAAGAACAATTAGCTACCGTACAAGCACAAGAAGCTGAACAATTACTCTCTGATTGCACTCAGGAACTTGCCAAATTCACTCCTAAACTCAAAGAAGCTCAAAACAAAATGGATGCCTTAACCTCCAAAGAAATCAATGAATTGAAGTCATATAAGAATCCACCAAAGTTAGTGAAGGTAGTATTGGAGGCAGTAGCAATATTACGTGAATTCCCTGTAGTAAATGTACCAAAAGAGAGTAATCCAAAAGAATTAGAACCAAATATGTGGGCAACAGCAAGGAAATTATTAGCACAGCAAAACTTCTTAAGTGGATTCAATACATTTGATTATAACAATATTAAACTTGAAGTAATAGAGAAGATAAGAAAGAAGTATTTATTTGATTTGAATCCTACAAGACTCAAAGATGTATCTGTAGCTGCATACGCACTCTGCCTTTGGATTAGAGCTATAGAAGAATATGATAAAGCATATAGGATAGTTAAACCTAAGCAGGAGAAAGCTAATGCAGCAAAGAAAGCTTATTTGGATAAAACTGAAAACCTTAAACGCATCCAAGATGAACTACATGAACTCGTACAGACTTTGGAGGAAATGCAGGAAGATTTGGAGAAGAAGCAAGAAAGGAAGGCAGAGCTAGAAGCAGAGATAGAGGATTGTAAGACAAAGATAATAAGAGCTAAAACACTTTTGGAAGGATTAGGAGGAGAAAAAGTTCGTTGGGCAAATAGTATAGTAGAGTTACAAAAGGATTATGAAAACATATTAGGTGACATGTTAGTTTGTGCTGGAATTATTGCTTATTTAGGAGTTTTCCCTGCAAGATATAGAAACCCAACAATAAAGAAATGGTTAGAAGAATGTGTTAATGCAAATATAAAAGTGAGCGAAAACTTTTCATTAGAGAAATGCTTAGGTGAACCAGTAGTAATACATGAGTGGGTATTAAATGCCTTACCAACAGATTCGTTTTCAAAGGAGAATGCTTTAATAGCTATGAGATCAAGAAGATGGCCATTAATGGTAGATCCTGAAGGACAAGCAAGTTCTTGGATTAAGAATCAATACCAAAATAAGAACTTAAACATTGTTAAACTAACTGATGATTACCTTAGAGCTTTCAAGAAAGCCATTCCTTTTGGTGAACCTTTACTTCTCGAAAATATTGGAACTGAAGTTGATCCAGTATTAGATTCCATATTACTTAAGCAGACGTTTAAACAATCAGGAATTATGTCAATAAAGTTAGCAGATGGAATAATTGACTACTCAAAAGACTTCTTATTGTTTATAGCAACTAAGATAAGAACTCCACACTTCTTACCTGAACTATCAGCCAAAGTAACTGTAATCAACTTTGCTATAACATATGATGGATTAAAGGATCAGTTATTAGATCTTGTAATACAAAAAGAAAAACAAGAACTTGATGAAAAACGCTCTAAATTGATTAAGCAGAACTATATGTATAAAAGAGAATTAAAGAAACGTGAGGATAATATATTGGATGTACTTAGAACTACACAAGGGAATATATTAGATAATGAAGAAGCTGTCAAAGCTGTCAAAGAAAGCCAAGAAGCTGCTGTCCAAGTTAAAGAAAAGCAACAAATTGCTCTTGAAACGGAGCTTAAACTTGAAGCTGTTCGAGAAGAATATATTCCTATAGCACAACATGTAGCAGCACTATACTTCATTGTATCAAATTTGGGGAAGATAAATGAGATGTATCAGTATTCGTTAGCATGGTACTTAATGTTATTCTCTCAAGCAATTGACATAGCAGAAAAATCCGAATATATCGAACAACGCCTCGAATCTCTCAAAGAACAATTCACAACACTCCTATATGAAAACGTAATAAAATCCTTATTCGAAAAAGACAAACTACTCTTTTCCTTCCTATTAGCAACCTGTATAAAAGAAAGTCAAAACTTACTTTCAACAGCTAACTATAAATTCTTAATAACACCTATACAATTACAGAGTAAACAACTTGACGATAATCCAGCAAAAGAATGGTTGCCAGATTCTGTTTGGAGTTCAATTTGTATGTTAGCTGCTTCATCTACAGGAATATTAAATACACTGCCAGGGCATATAGAAGAGTTTAAGAGTTTTTATAGTGCAGTGACAGAGGTAAGCTCAAAGAGTGTTCCTATGTTGCCTGGCGAATTTGAAGAGATTTCTTCTTTTGAGAGGCTGTGTCTGTTGAAAGCACTTGTTCCTGAGAAGTTTGTAGGTGAAGTAAAGAAATACATTACTAGTACTATAGGGCCAAACTTTATGTATTATCCTCCCTTTGATCTTGAAAATGCCTTCAAAAATTCGCTTACATCGACTCCAATAATATTTGTGCTTCCAGGTACAGATCCAATGGCAACATTAAGAACATTTGCACAAGCCAAAGGTAAGGCAGATAACATGAAAACAATCTCATTAGGGCAGGACCAAGGCCCATTAGCAGTAAAATCCATAGAAGAAGCAAAGAAAGCAGGTAGTTGGATTATACTGCAAAACTGTCATTTAGCACCAAGCTTTATGCCAACATTAGAACAAGTATGTGATTCTTTCCAAATTAAAGGAACTAAAGACCAAATACATCCTTCATTCCGTCTTTGGCTTACAAGTTATGCTACTGAACATTTCCCTGTATCTGTATTGCAGAATGGTATAAAGCTTACAAATGAACCACCTAAAGGAAGTAAAGCGAATATGTTAGGTTCTTTAATGATTCATCCAATATCGGATAAACAGTTCTTTGAGACAGGTGGACCAGTGTTTAAGCGTTTGATATTAGGGTTGTGTTTCTTCCATTCGTTAATTCAGGAGAGAAGATCATTTGGTTCATTAGGATGGAATATACCTTATGATTACAATCAATCAGACTTCTATATCAGTGTAAAACAAATGCATAATCTCCTACAAGATACTGATCCTGATAATGTTGAAAAGGCTATCAAGTCCTTAAGATATTTGATAGGTGAGTGCAATTATGGAGGGAGAGTGACAGATGATAAAGATAGGAGATTGCTTAATGCATTGCTCAAAGACTTCGCTAGTAGTGAGATACTTAAACCTGATTATAAATTAAATGGATTGCCAGAATTCAAATTCCCATCAGGAGACTTAGATTATGATGCTTTTTATAATTTCGTTGAAAAAGAATTGCCAGATGAACAACCTGCAGAACTATATGGATTCCATGAAAATGCTTTTATGAGTAGAAACTTAAAAGATTCTAGTGAACTTTTACTTTCTATGCAGAAAATTGGTAACTCACATTTTCAGAGTAAGAAAGTGTCAACTATTCTTGAAGGACAGCAAGATTTTAAAGTACAGAAAAGGTTAGGAGAGAAAACTGAGGAAGAGATGTTCCAAGAGATGTTAAATAAATTACCAGAGAAGTTAGTTGATTTAGAAGCTGTAGAAAAACAATATCCACCATTATATGAAAACTCAATGAACACTGTACTAACACAAGAACTTACACGTTTTAACATTCTGTTGGAGGTAATAAAGAGATCATTAAGGAATATCATTGGATCGTTAAAAGGAGAAGAGTTAATGTCAGATGAAATAGAAAAGGTGTACAACTCCATATTGCTTGGTCAAATACCTGCTCTCTGGGCATCTAAATCTTACCCTTCACTTAAGCCATTGGGAGGATATTTGTCAGATTTGAAGATAAGATGTGATTTCTTTAATGATTGGGTAGAACATGGTGCACCAACAGTATATTGGTTATCAGGTTTCTTCTTTGCTCAATCATTCCTTACAGGCGCATTACAGAACTTCGCAAGAAAAGAAAGAGTAGAAATCGATGCACTTTCCTTTGATTTTGGTTTTATGGGAGAAGATCCTACAGACTACTCGCAAACAATAATGGACAGATCAAAGTGTAACCTTAAACCACCTGAGAATGGAGTTTACATTACAGGATTGTTTATCGAAGGTTGTCGTTGGGATTTTGAAACTGGAGCGCTTGCGGAATCATTCCCAAAAATTTTATTTACTAAGGCACCTATTATTTGGTTAATACCAACAAAAAGTGAGAAGAAGGATGAAGAGGATAAGTATAATTGTCCTGTATATAGGACCGCCGAAAGAAGAGGTGTATTACACTCCACTGGTCATTCTACCAATTACATCATGGACATAAAGATGCCGACAAGAGATAAGCCAGAACATTGGATAAAGAGAGGAGTGGCAATGATAAGTCAATTAAGTTCAACATAAACTAATACAAAGTTAAGCATTATATTTTCATTTTATCTTGGTATAAATGCACATTCTAATAAGGGGTTTTGGGGTTTTGGGGTTTTGGGGTTTTGGGGTTTTGGGG
>Ga0209737_10002079_pt1 | contig 14062 bp, 12 predicted proteins | sample TergutCu122P3_FD_187284 | JGI IMG/M metagenome (GOLD analysis project Ga0209737, IMG submission 187284) | Cubitermes ugandensis P3 segment gut microbial communities from Kakamega Forest, Kenya - Cu122 P3 (SPAdes) (version 2) | ecosystem: Host-associated > Arthropoda: Insects > Digestive system...
CCTTCAATCAAATTTTTCTTTTTAAGGATTTTAGCATCATCGTCGTTGATTGTTTGCCCTTTTTGTACTTTGTCAAGCAAAATCACTTCGGCGAGAGACAATTCATCGTTTTGTTCTATCAAAATCTTTGAATAATTTTCGTCAATGGTATGCCCGTAAATTTCGAGCACTACCTCGTTGAAAGACGATTTTGTATAGTCGGGCAACGGGAAATTGTCTGTTGCATCATTTCGCTTAAATTCAAGCCAACTTAGCTCTTTGCCGTGCTGGAGCAATTCATCCACCAACTCTTTTAACTGGCAATTATTCATATCCCAAACCTCTTTTCAGCCTCTTCCAGCATGATTTTTGTAGCGGTAGCGCCACATCGGGACGCACCGGCTGCCTGCACTTCGAGCAACTGGTCGAGATTGCGCACACCGCCAGCTGCTTTTACCTTTACGCCTTCGCTTACGTTATCCTTCATCAGTTTCAGGTCGGGAATGGTGGCGCCCGCGTAATTGTAATCACCGTTGGGTTGTTTCACAAATCCGTAGCCCGACGATGTTTTTACGTAATCGGCCCCTGCACGCGAACAGGCTTGGCAAAGCGCTATTTTCATTTCATCGTCTGTGATAAAATCGGTTTCGAAGATTACTTTCAGTATGGCTCCGTTTTCGTGGCAGGCACCAGCGATGGCTTTTACTTCGTTTTCCACGTAGTCGAGGTCGCCTTGCAGCGCTTTGCCGATGTTGATGACCATGTCAATCTCTTCGGCGCCGTCTTTGCAGGCTTCGATGGTTTCAAACACTTTTACCTTCGTGGTACTGTTGCCGTGTGGAAAACCAATGACACAACCGATTTTCACTTCCGTTCCCTTCAACAGTTCAACGGCGTCTTTTACCATATAGGGTTTTACACAAACCGATGCTACATCGTATTTTTTCGCTGTTTCACAACCTTCTCTCAAATCCTTGTCCGTAAAAGTAGGATGAAGAATCGAGTGGTCAATCATTTTTGCTAATTCTTTTATTTTGTTCATTTTATGAATAATAATTATTTAATTTTTATTTCCCGCAAAGCCACAAAGAACACAAAAAAATCAATACAATCCAGATGGTTCTTTCCAGATGTTTGTATCTTCATACAATTCTCTTTCGGTAAACCGTCTGTTGGGTGATTTAAAACCTGCCGCTTTGAATTTGTCTTCCATTTCGGCTAATCTTTTAAATGGCCTGTCCTGAAAGATGACTGCCATAATTTTCCAGTAACCGCTCAACTGAAAACAGGCGTCTTTCCATTGCCGGGGATATTTTTTATTAAAATCGGCAGCCATGTCAAAACAAACTGCCAAATAGGCAGCACGCGCTTTTGCTTCCCGGTTGCCATTCAATATATCATTGGCGATGGTTTGTTCAAATTTACTTTTCAATTGTTGTTTTTGATTTTCGAGGGATACTAACCGTTTCACCGGAGCGGGGTTTTCCACAGGAATTTCATATACAAGTGTTTGATGGGCTACCATTTTTTTACCACCATTTTCTTCGTTTACCATTTCAAACAATTCAATAATCCGGTCGGCAAAACTCGTGATGGTTTCATCCAGAGGCATATTTTCGCGTGTGGTATTTTTGTACCGGTCGACGATTTGCCAGCCCTGGCCCATCATTTTGCGATAACCATATATTGTCCCGGCAATAGTACCCACAGTGGCAGCATTACAGTCGGCATCCCAACCCATATTGAACGCTAATTTCAATGTTTCTGGAAAATCACCTTCGCCATACAGTAATGCGGCAACGATGGCGCCGGTATTGAGTTCTATTCCATTCCTGTCGCGCATTCCGCCACCTTCAACAGTGTATTTTTCTTTCAACCGGCTTCGTGTTTCTTTCCATTCGTTGGGATATTGGCTGTACCAATTCTTCACGTCATTTGTAATTTGCACCAGTTTACTGTCTGCGTCGAGGGCGGCAATACCGGCGTCGAGAATTTTTTGGATGTCGCTTTCAATAAAAGCCATAGAAATCATGGACGTAAAGAACTGCGTTGCCTGTGCCGGTTCGCCGTCGATGGCCACTGTGGTATAATTCAATCCTATTTTTGCCGCTGTTTGAGGCATGGCAGGAGCCACCAAACCAAAAGTCTCTGAAAGAAACTGCCCCGAAACATTAAATTCCGACCATGGATTTAACGCCACATAACCGGTGTAGGGCGGTTTTAAACCGATATCCATCAAATAACGGGCATACCGGTTAGCGCACCATATTCCGCGATTGATACGCTCTCGCCAAAGCGCAGCAATCTCATCCGGCGACAAAAATACATTCCTGCTCTTTTGCATTTCTACAATGTATACCCACTCGAAATCAGTGTCATCATCTGTCCATGCTCCGGCAGGAAGCGAAGGAATATAGTTTTTTACATTCCCGGGAACGTCAATATACTGCATTTCATGAGGTATGCCATTCAAATTACCCAGCATTTGACCCATTAACCCTCCCCTGATTTTATCAATTACGGTTTCCACAGGGATTTGTATTGGTTTTTCTGCGGAAGTAAAAACGGTTGCATTTAATCGATTCATTACCGAAAAACACAACAAAAAAACGATAATTCTAATTTTATTCATGATAAATTTTCAGTTATTCAGTTAATCAATTATTCATTTATTCTTTTTTGTTCCTCCAAGATTATAATCGGGGTAAGGTGTTGTACTTTCCTTTCCGACGCCTTGTGTCATCAGGTATTTCAGGTCTTCAAAATATTTTTCATACACACCGCGCGGATTTACTTTGTTTTGTTTGCATACAGCGGCAGCCATACCCACCACCTCGCCCATCATGCCGGTAGTGCGCATCACACGTACAGTACCCAAAGCAACATGCGTCACGCTGATGTGTCGGCCGGCCATAAACAGATTGTCCACATTGCGCGAATAGAAACAACGATACGGAATTGGATAAGGATAAATATTCTGATGCACGGCAATGGATTTAAATTCACCTCCGGGAAAGTGTACGGTATTTTCCGGGTCGGGGTAGTGCAGGTCGATGCTCCATGATGTTGAAGCAGTGCCGTCAGGGTAATCCACGAAATCGACTATGTCCTGCTCTTTCAGGATGATATCGCCCAAAAGACGGCGCGATTCGCGTTTCCCGGATATATAAGCCACCCATCCGAGTTTGCGGTTGGCATACGTGTTTTTTTTGCTGTAATTGTTTTTCAAAAACGACCAGTTGGAATATACTACCAACAGGCCATAATCGCGTATGCGTTCAAAATCGGCGATTTGGTCGAAGTTCATCCCTGTTTCCCATGTCCATTCACCCATAGTTACTTTCTGCACATTTTTTTCATTGAAATCCATACCATAGTTAAATACAGGGAAATCACCTGTAGAGACGTGTTGTTCCGCGTCTCTACAATCCACAGAATACCACTGTACAGAACTGCCCATGGTCATCCTGTCACCTGTATCGGGAGCGGTGGATTCGCCAAATTCATCCTTTCCTTCACGTCCCATCACATAGTCGGCGCCAGCCAGTACCCCGACGGTGCCATCGCCGGTGCAGTCGGCAAACAGCGGCGCTGTGAATACAAGTTCTTCGCCTGTTTCGATGTGTTTTGCGGTGACTGAACAGATAGAATTTCCTTTCATTTTAACGGCAAAAACGCGATAATTCATGAATTGTGCAATATTGGGTTCGCCATTTATCACAGCCGTTTTCTTTTCGTCTTCGTATTGACTGGCAGGTTGTGCGTTCCCGCCTCTTTCTGGACTTAATTCCTTAACGATACCACCCAGTTCAGGATAGGGTTCCAGCGCGATGCGTCCGCCAAGATGCACCCGCACTTCGGAACTGTTGTTGCCACCCCATACAGGACGGTCATGAATCAGGGCTACTTTCAGTCCGAGGCGCGCTGCCGACACTGCGGCGCAAATACCTGCAACACCGCCGCCCACTACTACCAGGTCGTACTTGCCACCATTATTGGGTTTGATTCCGGTCTGTCTGTAACGGAAAGCAGTCAGCGCATCAGTTTCTGATGGAGGTACAAAGGTACTGTCCTGCGTGAAGTAAATAGCGTCGCACCGTCCATTGAAGCCGGTGAGGTCATGCAGGCTGATTTGTACCGTTGTACTGTCAATGTTCACTTTACCGCCATCCTGCCAAAGCCATGCATTACCGGTGTCGCCAAAAGTTACACCATTTGATTTACCGTCAATCAACACCTGAAAACGTCCCGGGCCATTTCCGGCATACCATGGCGAAGTCCAATTATAGGTACGGACAAACATGCGGTATGTTCCTTCGCGTGGAAAAGTCAGTTCGGAAACAGCATCCTTAACGGGTTGCCCCATCCCGTGCGCCAGCAAATACGGCGAACCCATCAGATCCATAAATTGCTGGTCGACTACCCAGCCACCCTTGTCTGAAAAACTTTCCGCTTCAACAAAGAGTTCAGCGGTTGGAGCATTGCATGCAAAAAAGAGGCATGAACTCATTAATATCCAAATTCTTCTCATATCCATTATTTTATTATTGCTACAAATCCACCGTTTTCGGCCATTTCAAATGTGAATGTTTTTTCGTTTTCGATGGAAACTGTCCGTATGATACAATTGTTGCGCGGGTCGGCTTTATCGTCTTCGCAAAGCAGCAATGATTTATAGTTTCCGTCCAAAAAGTCGAGCGGGATGGTAACCGTTCTTGCTGCTCCTGCGTTAATTGCACCGATTGCCCATTTTTGTCCTTTGCGACGTGCTATTACAGTATATTCCCCCGGATATCCTGCTAAAAATTTGATTTCATCCCAACTTGCTTCTATCTCTTGCAATACAGGACGGGCAGGCGAATTGAGATAATTTTCCGGTTTATCGCACATCACCACCCATCCGCTTTCGAAGACAAAAGGCAACGCTGTTTCGTGCGTATATGTAGTGATGCGCCGCGGCATGGAATAGGCGGTTGGGGTATAATCCATCGGCCCGATGACATTTCGGGTAAAAGGGATGGTGGTATTGTGTTGCGGGTTGGGAGTGTCTTTGTCTGACGCAAAAAGATAATACTCTGAACCTTTTATTCCTTCCTGCGTCATCAGGTTAGGGTAGGTGCGACGTTCGCCGCGCGGGGTATAATCGCCGTGGAAACTGACTAACAGCTGTCGTCCGGCAGCATCCGAGAGACAGGCTTTCCTGAAATCGCAGGCCTTTTGTGTGTAAGAGTTGACGAAATCAATTTTAATGCCATCCACGCCCAACTCTTTGTATTTCCCGTAAATAAAAGCGCGTTTTTCCGGTGTATCCAAATTGCGGCGCTCGTCCCATCCGTAAACCAATACACCCCGTTCGCGGGCATAACCGGTTACTTCCTTTATCCATGGGGTAGTTAGCCAATACTCTTTAGCATAATCGGGCGAACCAATCAGCGAAACATCAAATTCAAGTACCGTCCACCCCATTGCGTGTGCCATGTCGATATAACTTTTCAACAAGTCCTTGTCGCCATTGGCATGATTGTTTCCCCACCAGGGAAATACGGCTACTCCAGGCTTAATCCACGATTGATTATTTATGGTTGAAGGAGGATTCAGGTTCTCGCACATCACGCTTTCCACGATGGCGCCGGGTATATCGCCAGCAATCATCATCCGCCAGGGTGTTGCCCAGTTAGCGCAGGCCGTGATTTTGTTCCCATCTTCTACAACCACTAATGCCCATGGATTTCTATTCATCCACTCGCCGCGTTCCAGTTCAGGATAGGTTGTTGTCAGGGAAAACCGGCCATCGCCGTTATGACCCGAAAGCGCGGCAGCAGCGGAACGACCCGGTACATCGGCTTCATGAATCAGCAACCATTGTCCTTTGGGCGTTTCTACAAGTGCAGGCAAAAGATAAAGCGTTTGTGTCATTTCCGATGGGGAACGCTTGAGGTAAAATCCTTCGGCATCGTTCCGGTATTCCATTGCCCATACATTCGATACTTCTGGAATGGCCAGTGTGGTGCGTTCTTCTTTCACTTCCATGATTTCGTCGTTGTCAAATGCGTAGCGAAAAGCGATTCCGTCGTTATAAGCGCGTAGGATGAAACGCATATTTTTCCCATAGACATTGGCATAATTGACTGTCATTTCGTTGGCTCTGTTTCGGTAGGTACTGACTTTTCCGGCAGGTAGCGAGTATTCTTCGTCGATTTTGGCAAAAGAAACACCCGTTTGTTTCAGTTTTCCGGTGAAATCGTATTCTTCTTTTGCAAAGGCTATTCCGCCGATGTGCCATTGCGCCGCCTCCGAACCGTTGAGGGCGACTTTTAATGTCAATTGGTTGTTTTCCTGTACGATTTGCGCTGTCACTGCACCATCAGGGGAAGATAGTTTTTCGCTGCTGCTGCAACTGATGAATAAGGCGATGAATACCGCCAGCAAGAATAAGATGAAGTTTTTCATGATGTTGGTTATTAAATGGTTATTCAATTCATATAAAAGATATCAAAATGCAAAAGTAGTGTTTTGAATCAATCTTTCAAATGGTATTGACTGATTTCTTCCATTTGCCCCAACCGACCACTGACAAGACGCCATACACTACAAAAAGCCCGGCAGTAGGATAAAGCCCTTGAGAAAAACACAAAACCGCCGAGAAAAAATTGACGAAAATCCACAACATCCAATGTTCCAAAATCTTGTGTGCCAGCATCCAGGTAGCAACGATACTTGATGAAGTACCCAATGCGTCCAAGTAAGGAACGGGCGAATCGGTAAACCGCTCCAACGCATAACCGCTTACCATGTACAAAACTATAAAAATTGCTGTAAGAACTAGCGCTAACGATATTCGGATTCGGCTGATTTGCAGTTCGGTTAAACTACCGTCAGGTTGTCGCGCATTACGCCAGCAATACCAGCCATAAATACTAATTACCACGTAATAAACATACAACACCGCATAACCGTATATTTTCGATTGGAAAAAAACAAATACATAAACAAGCGACGAAATAAAACCAACCACCCACATTACAGGCTTTTGCTTGATTTCCAAGCAAATGTACAGCAACATGGTTACAGCGCCGAAAATTTCCAACCAGTTGTTTTCCATCAATTGACTTTACACTCTTTGAACGATCTGTACCATATTACCTTCCGGATCAGCGAAATTGCGGACACGGCCACCGCCTGCCGCCTCAAATTCCGGACCCTGCCAGGGTACGTTGTGTTGGTCAAGTTCGGCCATAGCCTTGTCCATATCGCTCACACGCAAAGCCAGATGCGACCATCCGGGAGTGGCTACGTTGCGTTGCGGGCGCGGCGATCCATCTTCGGGCATCACTTCAATAAACGAACCGTCGGGCGCCTTGATGATATACACGGGTTTGTCTGTGCGTGCGAACACTTCATAGCCAAGCACATCGCAATACCATTGAGTCATTTTTTCGACGTCTTTCACGGCAACCGCCGGATGGTCTATTCCAAGAAAAACAGTTTTCATGATATATTTTATTAAATTTATGGGGTACAAACATAAAGGAAATTATTATTTTTACAAAAATTTTCAAACTAAACAGAATGGATAGTAGCGATCATCAACTTTCGATTGAAAAATATCTCGAAAGAATCAATTATAGCGGGGACTTGTCTATAAGTTACGACACGCTGTCACAACTTGTATATTGCCATTTTATGAGCGTGCCATACGAAAATCTGGATATTTTGAACAATATCCCGCTATCTCTTGATATCCCTGATTTATACGACAAAATCGTCAACAGGCGCAGAGGAGGTTATTGTTTTGAATTAAATACTCTGTTTAACTGGTTGTTAAACAATATAGGTTTTACCACCCAACAATATTTTGCGCGTTTTTTACTGAACAAAACATGCGAAATTCCCATGAGAAGGCACAGCGTGATGAAAACCGAAATCAACGGAGCGTATTATATTGCCGATGTGGGTGTTGGTAACGAAGTCCCTGTACGTCCGCTCCAACTCGACGAAAACAACCCGGGACAGGAAACCGCAATGCGCGGATTGTTTTTTCGATTCATCAAAGACAAAAGTTTTGGATGGGTGTTGCAGAGTAAAAATCCCCATAAAGACCCAAACCAGTGGAATGATATTTACGGATTTACAGAAGAAATCAATTATGAAATCGATTTTGTTCAGCCGAATTTTTGGTGCCAGTACAGTCAGGATTCACCCTTCAGACTGCAGAACTGGCTTTCCCTGCGCACACCTAACGGAAAATACACGATTTATGGCAATCTTTTCAGAATATATGATTTGACGGAACCACAAATAAAGATTACGGAAAGAATCTTTGAAACTACTGAATTGAATGGGATATTGAAGGATTATTTTGGGATTGTATTAAATTCATAATGAACATTTCTGCCGCCGCCTTGTCCAAGTAAAGCCCCGATTTCCGATAAATGCTGTAAATCACGGGTGGCAGTGGCTTTTGAAGTTTGATTGATACTCATGTATTTTTTTGCTGTCATTCCACCTTCAAATCCTTCTATTCCTGCATCAAACATTTTTTTAATCGCTTTTAGTTCGCGCTCATTCAGTTGATCTTGAAATTTATTGAAAAATTGTGCTTTTTGCAGTGAAAACTTCACAATCTCTACAGCCTCTGTTTGAGCCTGTTTGATTACATTAGCAAAATAAACCACCCAATCAGTTATTTCCAATGATTTCGATGCTTCTTTCAGAGCGGCGTAATATTGTTTTCTGTTTTTCTCAATGATGCTTGAAAGACTTAACAATACAGGTCTTCCCAACGATTGTGACAGACATTTTTCTGCAATGGCGCGTCCAATTCGTCCATTACCATCTTCAAACGGGTGTATGCTTTCAAAATACAAATGAGCAATGGCAGTTTTTATCAGTGCATCAGCAGGATCATCGCCTGTTTTGAACGCATGATACCAGCGAACATATTCTTTCATTTCGGCAGGCACACGATAGGAGGGTGGCGCCTCGTAATGAACTGTTACCTTGCCAAATGCGCCGGAAATAACCTGCATCGGTTCTGAACCAGTTCGCCATTTACCTGCTTTTATTGTTTTTGAATTTTCAAACAACAAACTGTGCCAATGCTTGATATCTGTCTCCGTCAATTTTTTTTCATACGAATTTCGTACAGCAACGAGCAGATTTGTCACCGCTATGGCGCGTTTATCTTTTACCGATTTGGGAGTTGTGTTAAGTCCCAAACGGTTTTTGATAGACGACATCAAATCTTGCCGACTGATATATTCGCCTTCAATTTCGGAAGTAGTGATGGCCTCCGAAATCATGAACCTGACTATTTCTTCTTGTTGTTCAGCAGTGTTCAAACCTTGCAAGGCATGCTCCATTACTGCTGATTTTTCCAAAAAAGCAGGGACAATTTCCCTTATTGCTTCCCGATTGTAGCGGAAATTCGCCCAATCCTTATCTTGCCAATGATACTCCATTTTGAGCCGATTAATAAAATTATTCGGCTCAAAAGTACAATAGTGAACCGAATAAACAAAATATTCGGCTCATTATTTTTATTCAATTCTACAATTCGTATTATTGGCAACAATTTCAATATTGCATTTGGCGCCGGCGTTTACACCTTGAATGGTAGTTCTTGAACCGTTTTTTTCGGATACTAACCTTGTTTTGAATTTGTCAGACGAAATGGTATTCAACTGACCGAATGTTCCATCATAGTTTAGATTGTATTCTATGCTCGGATGGATTTTCAGGCGTATCGTTCCAAATCTGAAATTTCCCGAAAAACCGGTAAATGAATCGCTTGTTCTATTGATGTTTACTGTTGAGTTATTCGTATCAGTGAATGAAGCGTTAATGACGATTTCGTCAAATTCGAATGTGCTGAATCTCGATTCCCTACTGACAACCGTATTCACCGTGCCAAAATCAAAATTGCTGTTATTGGCCGAGTTGATTTTTATATTACCAATATTTGCGGCTTTAAAATTCGAGAACCTGGCAGAAATTTCCATAATTTGAAAATTCTTCCCGAAAAGTTTGGAATTGTTAAAATCGAATTTCGATATACCTGCGTTGCTTTCTATACGAATGGTAGAAAAACGTGCTGTAGCATTGATATCGTTCAACATCCCGAAAACGGCGGTACCGTTGTTTAAGTCGATTGTTACGTCATGCGCCTTCGCGATATTGAAATTGGAAAATCTGGCATTAATCGTTACATTTTTCAGTTCTGCGGCATTTACATTGCCGTTGTTCACATCAAATTTGGAGGTACCTCCGCTGCCAATAGTTATTGCAGAAAATCTTGTATTAAAAATTCCCGAGGCGCCAAAATCTCCCATTTCCATGTCATTATTTGAAAGGGTAAAATCTACGTTTCCTTTCATGGATGCCATTTTCAATTTTCCGAATTTGCTATCAGCCTTAACGGTAATGGTTTCTGGAATCCAAATCGTATAAGTGGTTTTGATTTTATTGCCATCTAATGATGTTTTAGAGCCATCGCTAAGGGTGGTCGTGATTTTTTCCTTGTTAAACAGCGTCTTACTGTTACAAGCGCATTTAATTAAATCCAGATTTAATATCAGTACATTTCTTGATGATTCGGCGCTCATATTTTTAAAATTATCCAATAATATAGCGACGTCTTCGCTTTTGCCATTGTCTTCGTAGGTTAATTCGCCCACCACCTTTATTTCATTTCTGTACCACGTCAATATTTCGATATTTGAACTGCGGGATGATAAATCAAGGCTTCCCGACGGTGATATGTCATAAACCTTTGTTACGGTTTCTTTCTTTGTCGTTTGAGCAACGACAGTGTTCATGGTTAATCCTGCAAACAACAGGATGACAATTGAATTACAAAATAAATTTATTGCTTTCATTTTCTTTTTCTTGATTAATTTCATTTAACATTCTTTTTAATAACATGATTTTTGTTTCGTAAAGATTGAGCAACGTCTCAATCAATTCAGGATTCGGTCCATACTGTTTCAAATAGGCGGAATAATCTTCAATTAACCTGTCTATATCATCCAGATCGGCGGGCGTGGTGGGAAGCAGTTCCAGATTAAAATTTGTCCGTTCAATTTGCCGGGTGTAATTTTCGATCAGATGAACTAATTGGGCTTCCTGTTTGGCGAGTTGGGGATCAATATTCACGAAAATAAGGTGTTGTTCGCTTTTTTTCGTAAAATGATAACCCGCTGCAAACGCAATAACGATCATGGCGGCTGCCAGCAAGGCGTATCTCCAGTAATGGTTTTGCCTGCGCTTTGCATGGATTTCCAGCGATTGTGAAATCCCCATCCAAATATGTTCTTCATCGGGTTGATCCGTATCCAACTCCGGTCTTATACTCCGTATGTACGCTTCAAATTTCATCACAACTATTTTTTAAATTAATTAACCACTAACCGCTAACCGTCAACCGTAAACCACTTTCAAAAGCCTTTCCTGCAAGAGTTTACGTGCACGCTGGTATTGCGATTTCGATGTGGATTCCGAAATATCCAGCATCCGGGCAATATCCCTGTGCGGGTAATCCTCCAGAAGATAAAGGGTGAGAACCGTTTTCGCTTTCGCGGGCAACGTTTTGATTGCTTCGTGGATCATTTCCGGCGAAATTTTGTCGAAGAAATTTTCGCCGGAAAGATCATCCTCACCGAGAGTATCTTCCTTTTCGGGCAGATGCTCCACCTCGGCAAACCATACCTTTTGTTTCTTGACATGATTGATCGATTTGTTGATCACGATCCGTTTCAACCATGCGCCGAAAGACGATTCCCCCTTGTATGCATCCAGGTTGCAGAAGGCGCTCGCGAACGATTCCTGCAAGATGTCTTCGGCGTCGAGTTGGTTCGCTACAATCCTGATGCTCACATTGTACATCGCCCGGACATACATTTTGTACAATCGGTGCATGGATTGTTGATCGCCTTTACGGGCGCGGTCAACCAGCATTTGCGCTATGTCAAAACTTTCAGTGGACAAAATCCTTTTTTTATAAAGGACAAAGATCATTCAAAAAGACGGAATTTTTAGAAAAATTTATTTTCCTTTGCTACGTGATAATGATTATTTTTGCGGAATTTAAAAAAAATTAAACCAATGAGTACCAAACGCGACCTTCGTTTTTTCAATACCACCGGCCCGTGTAACCCTGATATGCATTATATGCTTCAACCGGAAGAACGGCTTGTTGAAGCACAGTTACATCGCTACATTAGCGATGAACTTTATTGGGTGCTCCATGCACCTCGCCAAACGGGAAAGACAACCTTTCTGTTAAGTTGGATGCGGGAAATAAATAATGGAGGTGAGGCGGTGGCATGTTATGTAAGTGTAGAACGTTGCCAGGGAATAACCGATATTGAACGCGCAATGCCGGCTATTTGTTCTTCCATACGCCAACGCGCCCAACAAAATAACCTTCCCATTCCTGAATCGGACAAAGCAGATCCTGCGGGAATGCTATACGACATTTTGGAAAACTGGTCGCGGATAGTAGCACCCAAACCCTTGATCGTTCTTTTCGATGAAGTAGACGTGTTACACGGTGAAGCGATGATCAGTTTCTTGCGGCAGTTGCGTGATGGTTTCGCTGACCGCGGCGTCGGCAAATTTCCCATATCGGTTGTTTTGGTAGGAATGCGCGATTTGAAGGATTACATTACCGCCTCCAAGGGGGGAATAGCGCCCAATCCGGGTTCACCGTTCAACATCAAGGAAGATTCAGCGAGTTTGTCCAATTTTAGCAAGGAAGACGTCGCTCATCTATTTGCCCAGCGAACCGACGAAAATGGACAGCAAATCACGCAGGAGGCTTTGGATTATGTATATGATCAGTCGCAGGGGCAGCCATGGATTGTCAACTCGCTGTTCAAACGGGCAACCTTGCGCATATTGGACGAGCAGAGCATCGAAACCGTAACCCTCGAACATATCGAAAAGGCACGAGAACAAATGATCAAAGCCCGAGAAACACATTTGGACGCTTTGGCGGAACGACTGAAAGAACCCGGAATACGCGACATCATTCAACTCATCCTGATCGGCGACAATGGTGCAAATCTCGACATGAACCTTCCGGATGTAAAACTGGCTATGGATTTGGGATTGATCAAATGGGACACCGATAGAGGTTTCACGATTGCCAACCCTATTTATGAAGAAATCATGACCAGTACGCTCCATTCCGTTTATTTTACGCAAGTTCCTCCACCATCATCGTGGCGCTGGCAAACGCCCGACGGTCGTTTAGACATGGATGCGCTGTTGCGTGAATTTCAGGATTTCTGGCGCAACCATTCGGATGTCTGGGGTGAATGGACAAGTTATACCCACGCTTTCCCCCATTTGTTGTTGATGGCTTTCCTGCAAAGGGTTGTCAATGCCACCGGACGTGTAGAGCGCGAGTATGCCACCGGGCGGGGACGTATGGACCTGGCAGTGGAATACAAGGGCGAATGGAACATCATCGAAATAAAACTGCTGCGGGCATATCGTACTTTTCAACAGGTTAAAGCGGAAGGCATGAAACAGGTGACCCGTTATCGCAGTACATTTGTACCCCCGGTCGGATACCATAAAAACATAACCGGAACATATTTAATCATTTTTGACCGTCGCCCAGAGGAAAACAAACCACCTTGGGACGAGCGCATATTTTGGGAACAGGATGGCGAAGTGACTGTTGTGGGGTGTTGAATTATTCATACAACTCCATTCTCATCTCTACCAATAATCTTTCAATCGCCTTTTCATCTGGAGTTTCCGGTAACGTGCTTGATTTATAAGCCAGTTCTATTCGCTCAATCAAACCATTGGCCTGTTCCAGCAAGTCGTCATATTCGGCGTTGCCAGCCCTGATGGACAATAATTCTTCGCGATTTGGGCGGCGTACAATCAACTGCGCTTTAGTAAAGATTTCTTCAGCAACTTGCAGCAAACGAATAGTGTGCATCATGTTTTTGGCGTCGTAGTTTTTCCCGTGCTGCATGTTGGTGAGGTAACGGTTTTCGTTCCGTTTTTCCACCCATTCCCAATATTCGCGATATTCGCGGCAGTATGCCGAATATCCGTCTTTATT
>Ga0209737_10002080_pt1 | contig 14058 bp, 12 predicted proteins | sample TergutCu122P3_FD_187284 | JGI IMG/M metagenome (GOLD analysis project Ga0209737, IMG submission 187284) | Cubitermes ugandensis P3 segment gut microbial communities from Kakamega Forest, Kenya - Cu122 P3 (SPAdes) (version 2) | ecosystem: Host-associated > Arthropoda: Insects > Digestive system...
TTTTGCCCGCGCCCGCTACAAAAACCGCTCCATCTACACCCGCGCATACAACCTTCACGATTGTATTGCCAACTTCGCACAACAGTACAACACAAAAGTTCTACTGTGTTAAACTTTTTACTATATTCGCAGTCAGAAATTTATAATCAAGAAAGGAGTAGTATCATGTTAGATAACATCATTGACGTTTTTTTTAAATGTATAGCTTGGTTAATTGTTATTATAGTAGTCCTTACAATATTCTTTTCTGCGCCATTTGCTTTTATAGTATTAGGAATTGTTATTGCTGCTTTTTATTTTGCACTTAAGTAATTTGAATCAATTAATTAATAGGTTGTTTTAAATCTTTGAATAGCCATTTTTTTGTCTCAAATGTTTTTTCAGCAAATGTTATTTTTACTGAAAAAACAACATGGCAAAAGGAGTAAAAAAAACAATTAGTATCTACCTTGACGGAAAACAGGTAGAGAACAGCGCAAAAGCGATTCAGAAACAAAATTCCAACCATATCAAAAAAACTATATTTTTGCCGAACCAAATCTAAAGACATGTTTAACAAAACAATTCAAAGAAATTTATTACGCCCCCCACGGTACGCGCAAAGGAAACCAGCGCGGTGTCTGTCTTTAGAACACGGTACTCCTGTCGGGGGCTTTTTTATTAACACCAAATCTAAAGAGTATGAACAATTTCATTCCGTCGGCTACGATGCCGGCAGCCACGCATGAGGCGTTAAACTTGCCACCACAGCTTCGGTTTCGCAAACCCACCCACCTTACCAACAACGAGGCGCGGCAGCTGCGCCACACCTTTTGTGCCTACCTGCAAGAAAACTTTCCAAAGGCTATGAAAATTAAATGCAACATCGTGCCTTCCTACAGTTATGTTTTTGCCCGCGCCCGCTACAAAAACCGCTCCATCTACACCCGCGCATACAACCTTCACGATTGTATTGCCAACTTCGCACAACAGTACAACACAAAAGTTCTACTGTGTTAAACTTTTTACTATATTTGCAGTCAGAAATTTATAATCAAGAAAGGAGTACAAAATGTTAAATTTTTTAGATGAATTTTTGGGTGCTATTTTCAGATTTGGTTTAGTAGTTATTGGATTCATTCTTGCTTTTTTAGCTTTAGGATTAGTTCCTGCTATAGTTTTAGCAATTATCTATATTGTATTCAAAATTAAAGAATATTAGAGTATCGGTGCATATTTTGTCCTAAATTGTCAATTATAAATACATTACTTTAGCCATAAAAACAATATGGCCAAAGGAGTTAAAAAAACAATAAGTATCTTTCTCGATGGAAAAGAAGTTGAGAATAGCGCAAAAGCGATTCAGGAAGCAATAAAGAAAGCAACTAAAGAGATTGATAAAATGGCAATCGGTTCACAGGAATATGTGAACAAAGCCAAACAGATACAAAAATTGAATTTAATTTTAGACGAACACGAAAAAAGTCTAAAAAAATCAGGATACTCTTTAAAATCATTTATTGATGATTTTGGAAAATTTACTATTGCATTTTTTGGCTTTACAAGGGCTTTTAATAGATTCAAAAGCCTTATTCAGGAATATGCTCAGGAATTTGCCAAATTAGACACTGCTATGGTTCAGGTGCAAAAGTACACCGGCTTGACCCGCAAGGAAGTTGAGGAACTGAACGCCGAACTGAAAAAGATAGACACCACCACACCGCTGGAACACTTAAACCTCTTAGCCGCAAAAGCCGGCGATTTAGGCATTAAAGGCAAAGAAAACATACTAACCTTTGTAAATGCTGCCGATAAAATAAACCAAACCCTTGGCAAAAGCCTTGGCGATGGCGCAGTGGAGCAAATTACCAAACTTACCCAGATATTTGGAACCGATAAAACCATGGGCGCACAGGGCGCAATATTGGCAACATCTTCTGCCATAAACGAGTTGGATAAACAAACATCGGCATCGGGCAAATCCATCTACGACTTCACTACCAATCTCTCTGCGGTGGGAAAAGCTGCCGGAATAACCCAGGCAGATATTATGGGGCTGGGTGCCACCCTGAGCGCAAACCTTCAAGATGGCGGCGCATCGGCGCAGGCACTCACCAAATTCTTATCCGAAATGTATAAAGAGCCGGCAAAATTTGCCAAAGTTGCCGGAATGGACATCAAACAGTTCTCGAAACTCATAAAAGAGGATGCCAACGGCGCACTGTTGCAACTCTTCGATACCCTAAACCAAAAAGGCGGCTTCGATGCACTTGTGCCGCTACTCAACGAACTGGGCTTATCGGGGCAGCGCACAATGAAAATCTTCACCACCTTAGCCGCAAATACCGATGATGTTAGAAAAAATCAGGAATTGGCAAACAAAACCTACAACGAGGGAACCTCTATCATCAACGATTTTAATGTGGCAAACGAAACGGCAGCCGCAGAGTTGGAAAAAGCCAAAAACAAAGTAACCGAAGCCAAACAGGAGCTGGGAGAAAGCTTAATCCCCATCTTTACCAAACTTACCGAAGGCACCGCCTCATTCTTCAAAACGCTTTCTACCGGCATTAAATTCATTGTAGAAAACCAAGTGGCTGTTTACGGATTAGTTGCAGCAACGGCGGCATTATTGGCAATAAGAAGTCGCCAAGCTATTGCCGACAGAATAGAATTAATTGCTGCCGGTTTTCGCAGCAAAGCCAAGCGCGATGCCATTGCGTTGGAATACTCTGAGGCGGCTGCCGTTGCCAAAGCAACCGCAGCACAAGCAGCAAATACAGCAGCAAAATATGCCAACATATTAGCATCAAAAAAATTATGGTTAGAAAAAAACAAAGAACTCACAGCATCGGAAAGAGCAGCGATATTACTAACGTATGAAACCATTCACAGACATAAAGTAGCAGCAGCCACAGCCGCGCAAACCGCCGCAACGCAAGCCAACACAAAAGCATTGCACGCCCAAAAAATAGCGTTGGCAGGAACGCCCTGGGGGGCAATGCTAACAGTGTTATTACTTTTGGTACCATTAATAAGCACTTTTGCATCCGGTACAAATAATGCAAAAAAAGCAATGAAAGAATTTAGAGAAGAAAGTGCCAAACAGGAAGCACAGGCAAAACACCTATTTGATGCGTTGAAAAGAGTGGAAATAGGCAGCAAAGAATATCACGATATACTTACAAAACTCAAAGAACTATACCCCGATATTATTGCCGGAATGATTAACGAAAAAGGAGAATTACACGACATTAACGGAGCATATCAAGTAGTAATAAAATCAATCCGTGAAAAAATTGCACTTCAAATGCAAGAAACTGCAGTAACAGCAATAATTGAAAAATCTATCAACAAACAAAAAAAATTATATGATTCTCTCAGGCTTCAATTAGAAAAAAGAGTGGGGGCAGATGTTGCCGATATTATTACCGGAAAAATTAGCGAAGGAATAGAAAACGGAAATATTGCAGATGTTCTCTTAAAACTAAAAAAACAATTCCCTGAAGCTGAATTGTGGAAAGTTCAACATGTTATAGATATTATTGTAAAGGATATTGACCAAATGAATAAGAATGTTGATAAAACCAATAAATCATTTGGAAATTTAGTGCCTAAAAAAACTCTTACCGAATTAGAACTAATGAATTTAGAGTTACAGGAACTCAATCTGCAATTGCAACTTGCTGAAACAAAATCAGAAAAAAAGGCAATACTTGAGGATATACGGCTTTTGAAAGAAAAAATAGAACTCAAAAAGAAAGAAGTTACCACTACCGGTGGCGTCGGTTCCGGTACTCAGGATGATAAAACCGCAGATGCGTGGAAAAAACTCAACGAACAAATTGCAAAGCTTCAGGACGACCGCCGCAAAGCCCAACTCATCGGCTTTGAAAAAGAACGCGACCAAATAAACTCCCAGTACGACAAACTGATTGAAGAAGCCAAAAAATTTGGCATAAAAGGCGAAGCACTTGCCGCACAGTTGGAAACCGAAAAAGGCGAAGCCGTGCTCGCAGCGGCACAAAAATATTTAGAAAAATATGCCGATTTTACAAAGAAATTTCAAGAAGAGATACTAAAACTTGCAGAAAAAACCGCCCCATCTTCCACCGAATCGAAGTTTATTAACGACCTGATGGGCAGCGAAAAAGAGTGGACCGATAAAATAAACTCCATCGCCATCCACTTCACTGCGCTGGAAGAGATGTACAGAAACGCCACCACCGAAGATGAAAAAGCCGGAATAAAAGCAAAAATGGAAGAACTGTACGATGCCAAGTTAGAGGCAGAACTTCAATTCCAGGTTGCCAGAAACAACATCATTCAAAAATACACCCAAGAAACTGCAAAATTTGTAGAAGATAGTGTAGATAAGCAATACCTGGCTTCATTATCGAATAAAGAACGTGAAAAAGTATTGTTAGAACGCCAAAAAGCAGAAGTAAAAGAACGCTACGACGAAGAAATAAAACGAGTTGAAGAATTAATTGCCGCAAAACTGAAACTGAAAGTAGTTAACGAAGCCGAAATTGCCCAATTAAAAGCAACCATAATAAAACTGAAAGAACTACGGAAAAACTCAGATGTAGAAGTAAAAATAGACGTGAACACCGGTGGCGACGTTTGGGAGCAATTATTAAATTTCGATTTCACAAATTTTGCTGAGAATTGGAGAGATGGACTTAATTTAATGGCAACTGCCGGGCAGGATTTAGCAAACACCATGTTTTCAGTATTGAACAGTATGAATCAGGTGGCTCTGAACAATATGCAGAAAGAACTTAATGCTTTTAAGAAAGCCAAGGATAAAGAGCTTCAAATATTCAACAATGCTCAGAAATTGAAGAAAAACGGCTTAGATAAGCAGGTTAAGGATGGTGTTATTTCTCAGGAATACTACAACGCGCAGGTAGAGAAAATGGAAGAGGAAAAAGCCGCCAAAGAGAAACAAATTGCCGATGAAAAAGAGGCTAAAGAATTGGCATTTAAAAAAGAACAGTTTCGCAGAGAGAAAAATGCTGCCATAATACAGGCAGTTATTAATGGCGCATTAGCTATTATGCAGGGCTTTGCGCAGGCTGGACCCATAGGTGGCGCAATTCTGGCGGCATTAATGGTGGCACTGACAGCAGCGCAGATAGCAGCAATATCATCCCAACCAGAACCGTACAAATTCGGCGGCTTTACCGGCAAAAAGAAAAACAGGCTCATACAGGTAAACGAGGAAGGGGAAGAGTGGATTGCCAGCAACAAATTGTTGCAAGACAGAAAAACCGCCCCCATTATCGGCGCATTAGAGCAATACCAGCAGGGAAACAAATCCATGTTAGATAATATGTATGTTTCCACGCCCAGCCAGAATATTTTGTCCCAAGCCGCCACCGGAATAAGTAATAATTTTACATCCAAAACCACAGAACGCACTATTGAAAGATATTACGAAACATCTGTATCGGGGACACAAAGCAATTACGACGAAATGACAGCAGTTATGGGCAAACTCTATACCTTTCTTGAAAACAACAAAACGCTCAATGCTGTCATTTCCCGTAAAATGCAACAAGAAGTGGATAAACAGGACGAATTTTTAAAGAGATTAGCAAAAATATAATGGCAGTAAATATAGTTAGAAAACCTTATGCAGTTGACTTCATTAAAAACGACTTGAATGTTGTTTTTAAGGGAGACAATTTGATTGCCGATGGAGTTGCTTCAAAGCATATTATTTATTTTTTAACACCGCCATCAAACAACGGAACTTTTACTCTACAGGTAAATTCGCATATCTTTCAATATACTATTGTTTCAACACAAAGTAACGATATTTTTAAATTGCTCTTCACTGGTGGACAATTTGATGGAGACGATGTTTTAAATAAATTTAATTCAAACTATTACATCTCTGAAAACTTTGAAGTATCATTTCATTATTTGGCGAATATTTTTGCTTGGATAATCATTTTGGATGCGAAACAGCATGGAAATAACAGTGTAGATATTATCGAATCTAAAAACGTTAATGTTACAGTTGTAAATACAAAGGGAAGAACAAAAATTTTCAGAAACGACTACAAAATATCGGCATACTTCAATCTTGAATACACTGAAAAGGGTAATATCATCCAGGAAAAATCGCCGGATATACTGCTTGATGCCGATGAAAACGGTTATGCAACACTGTCGTTAGATATTCTGAAAAAATTAGGAAGCGATATTGATATTCCCACATCGTTCACCACGCAATACAGCGCGTTTATTCTTAACAGAATCCTTGTAAAATACGCCGTTTTCTACATGGAAACTTACGGTAAGATTATTAGAGATGTGAAAAAAAGTGATAATTTTTTCGGTATAAAAGGGTTAATATCATCAACAGGACTAAGTGTTAACAGACCCGACTGGGATGACGGTTTTTCAGGAAATAAAATAGAAAAATGCCCATACATTCGTTTGTTTGGTTGCGATAACAGCAAAACAGTTATTTCTCACCTGAATGGTAAAGATTATCTCTACCTGTGCCTGTTCGACATTTCAAAATCTAATCAATTTTCTAACATTCTAAAAGGTAAAGTAGAACTGTTATACGCCAATGGAGCCAAGTCGGAGTTAAACTTACCCGACTTAACCATAAAAAACTTTTCCATAGTAAGGGTTCCGGCTCATCTTCGTGCTTTTAACAGTATTGCAAACAGAGAAAATGTGATACAGTTCAAAATATTGCTTTTTAATTCAGATAAAGTAAATGGGAAAATGGAAAGGACGTTTACCATTGCACAAACCAACTCAGGAATACATGAGTTTTTATTTCAAAACAAATATGGTGTGTTAGAGTATTTCTTTGTTGCAAAACAAAAGATTGAAATCGGCATAAAAGCCGATGAAATCCTCTTAAACTCATTAAAAGAGATTAATATTAGCGAAAAAAACAAAACATTAACAGTAAACACTGGTGCTAAGCACAGGCATCAACTCAAAGTTTTAGAACAGGCTGCCCAAACTGAAAACAACTTCATTATCCTAAAAAACAGATTGTGTCCCATTTATATAGTTCCTGAATCGATTACAATCTTGGATGAAGACAAAGACCTGCAGGAATCAACCTTTAAGTTTAGATTTAAAGATGAAAATACTGAAGAAATAGTGTTACCATACTCCAGTGCGGATAGTTTGGAAGAATTAAGTGTTTGGACCGATTTTGTGAAGGATGAATCGAATACTAATATAGCAGTTGCCTGGAATGATGAAAAAAAATATAACCAATTAAATACAGAAAACTTATGGAGATAAAACACATTGTAAATGGCGAAGATATGGAAAGCGTTCGCAATAAATTAAATGCGATAATAGATTTCATAAACGCAACTTTCCCGGTAACAAAAAGTTATTTAGACTTGGAAAATAAACCGGCTATTGATGGCATTGAGCTAATGCCTGATACGAAAATGAAACAATTTTCAATTCCTGTAGAATCGCTGCCCACCTCATTAGATTTAATGCAACTCTTTATTGACGCTGCCAAAGATCATGCAGAACTCATTGCCAAACAGGTAGCACAACAGGAAATAGCAGATGCTTATCAAATTACCTCTATACCCGAAGCCACCGGTTTTGCAGACGATAGCTGGAAAGTGCTGGTGTATGTTCCGCAACCCGACAACACTTTGAAACTTTATCAAACCACATTGGAAGAAGTAACCAAAAAAGCAGTTTGGGCATCCAACAGATTTGAAGGGTCAATTGATCCCGAAACATTATTGGTGGAAGGGTAGCAATATGGGATCCAGAATATTAAAACTCAAAAAAGCATCACAAACTCCATTAATAGAGGGAGATTGTAATATTATTGGAGAGCAAAACAAAAAAATTGTAAGAAAAAAACAGGGTAATAGTTCGGAATTTGTCCCTTTTAGAGTTTCAATTCTTGGTGATGGCACTTCTCGCAAATGGGAATTACATGAAATTATTACATCTCAAAAAGTATTTGAAGTTTTTGAAATAGTGTCAATTAATGGATTAACGTTGTCGAAAAATAATGATTATCACATTGAAGTTTATTACGAAAATAAGGAATCTAAAGTAATTTTTAGATTGCTGTTAGAGCAAGGCACACCAACTCCTTCAATAAATGATAATATTGAAATACTTGCTTTATACCAATTAGACAATGATTAAAATTCGCGTAAACAATCAGGAAATCTACATCAAAAAGGATACTTCTATTCAAATGGAAGTGAACAGTACTATATTTTCCGTTGATGAGATACCTGGCGAAATTATTTACACATTTGAAGTACCGGCGCAGCAAAACGACAAAGTGTTCAACTATGCGCGATTTGTTTACGTAAAAAAAGTAAAAAAGTTTGAAGCCGAGTTGCTCATTGGTGGAATACAGATTGCTAAAGGAGACCTCTATATTCAAAAAGCAACAAAAGCAACATACTCAATAGGTTTAGTGGTAAATACGTTTCCGTCTGGGTGGTTAGAAAAAATGCTCAACGAAAGCAACTATGGTGAGATTGAAATCAGTAAAAACACCACAGAACATAAAGCAAAGTGGTTAGAATTTCTAAAAAATTCGTTAAAACCGGATGCCAACATTAAATTTCCATTGTTTATTGATGAAAACTTTTACGGCGGTAAAAATCCTGATTTTGGTTTTTATAAAGGAAAACAGGCATCAATTCAAGGTGTTATTACTTTTACTGATATACCTTTTGAAAAACATTTTGTAAATCGCCTGTTTGCAAAAACAGGAAACGATGTAGTTGAATCACAAAGTGCTGCCCCTGGTGTGAGAGTTTTTAATAAATTCTTTCCGGAAGTGCCTGAGAACTCTTTTGCATTCGCCCCGGCATTCAATTTGTTCTATTTTATAATGCTCTTCTTTAAAAATTTGGATATTAATGTAATTGGGAATTTTTTTGACAACAATAAACTAAAAAAAATATACTTCCAATCTTTAAGAGCATTAGATGGTACGGAAAAACAAAACATTAATCTGGGTGTTACCTTTAAAACCAAAAATACAGATGAATTAACCCCATATATGCCCGATGATGTTTTACCCCCTGATAAACTTTTTCGCACTGTGGTTGAATATCAAAATCAAAAAATGCAATTTTTTACATCTCAAAAAACAGGTTTATTTAGTTTAGAGATTGAAATAAATTTAGTATTGCCAAAAGGTTATTTTGAAAAAATTAATTTGTTTGGAAATACCTACACACCGATTTTGCTTATGTTTATTTTGGATGAAGATAACGAAAACCCATGTTTGATAAGTAATGACACAACGAATATAGCTTATTACAATGGAGGTGTTATTGGTTATTATGAACGTTTTTTAGCATGGAGTTTCGACGAAAACACAATGAAACAAAAATATGGTTATAATGGTAATGTTGACAACATAATTAAAATCAATATTCAAACGCTTATTCAATTTGAAAATAATAAAGGACGAAGATTTTACATTGGAAGATATTTAATAGGTAAAACATATCAGGATGATTATAATTATTTGGCGCAGGAGATTTCCGCTTTTAGTAATTTTTTCCCTGACATTAATCATAATTTTCACAATACATTTTCTAATAAACTCACTATTGCAGAGCATACCCCAAACCTGTCTAACGGCGATTTTATAAAAGCCATTAAAAACTGTTTTGGATTATCTTTCTACATAGATATGCAATCGAAACAAATTGAATTTTCGCACATTAAGGATGTTTTTTCTTCAGGGTATATTCAATTGGATAAATATTTGTTGAACGATGAAACATTTCTGTTGGAAAATGAGGAAAAACAGTTCGCCTATAAACTCTCTCCGGTAAATGATGAAGATATAGACAGTGCAAGGCTAATTTCTGAAGTTGAAAGCATTAAGGATTTAAGCGATGCAAAAAATAACTTCGGAAAAATTGCTTTTGTAAGAAATCAGAACAAATATGTGGAGAGCGTAAAGGTGGGCGACCCTGAATTAAACTGGAAATATATCTATCAAAAATATTCCGGAAATAACAAAGAATTAGTGGTTGGAGATGGTGAAACTGAGGAAATATCGCCATCTGTTTTAATCCCGAACATGAAAGACATAGATTCAGAAGCTGGCGCAACGGATGTAATATTGGAAATAGATAAAACGGGTGTATCGCCACTCATCAGCACCGGAACTACCGACTTTGAACTATTATTGATAAACTGCACAGGCTTAAAAGAGATTTCTAAAAACAAAGGCACCTACTACGATTATGCAACATTAGTGGATTCAAACCCGAATAAATACGATTTATGTGTTACCGGACCAAACTCTATAGGAGAAAATTTTATAAAACCATGGTTAGAATTATTTAACCACGAACCTGTAACGCATAAATTTTTGTTCAACTTAAAGACCTTTCTTGAGGTTTGGAAATTGTTTAAGCCACAACACAAGCCTGTAGAGCAACAAACCCGCTGGGTTATGGTGGGCAGCATTAAATTACTTCCAAAGAAGATTACATTTCAGTTCACGGAAGGAAAAGAGTACATTTTGGCTGAAATTGAATTTGCAAAACCGAAGGTAGAGATTTAGAATGCCGGGGCTTTTTCGCGAATAATTTTACTCAGATTGGGGTCCGCATGTTTGGAATAAATGGTGGTCATTTCAAGCGAGTGGTGGTCTGCGTGCTGTTTAACTGTAAGCGGGTCAATACCGGATTTTAGCATATCTGTAATACCGGTATCACGCAACGAATAAAGTTGCATTGTTTTTTCAAGTTTTAATTCTTTTCTTAATTTTATCCACATTTTTCCATACTTTGCGCGGTGTGCCTGAACATATCCCGGCATCATATTTTGAGAAATTAAAAACATATCTTTCTTATAGTCTTTGATATAGTTTAAGTCGTTCAAAATATCATCCGTAATAGCAATATATCTTGTATTATGATTTTTTGCCACAGTACTATTGATACATATTGTTTTATTTTGAAAATCTATATCAGAAACGCGCAAATTTGTGATTTCTTTAGGTCGTATCAGAGCCGAATAAACCAACTTTAGCACAATTAAAAACTGTTTATCTTTTGCATTCAGGTATTCAATAATTTTTTTTCTTGTATCCGCATCAATGAGTGTACGTGTTTTTACTTCTTTTTTCTTGGTTTTCATCTGTTCAAAAGGATTCGTAAGAATATACCCTTTTTCAATCGCCCAATTAAAAACAACACGCATAAATTTCATGTAGTTATTGTAAGAGCGCCGTGAAACTTTACGTTCATTATAGATATAGTCTAAATAATGTGCGGCTTCTATTTTACCAAACTTACAGATAAAAGATATAGAGGTTTTAGAGAGATAGGTTAAAAAACTTTTTGAAAATGAATTATAAGAGCGCATTGTATCAGGACGAACTTCACGTTTTTTTTCATCTAAAAATTTATATATTACTTCTTGAACTGTTACGTAACCTGAAGGATTTTCATCAGAGAACATTGGATTAATCCCATTTGCCAGTTTTGAATTAATGTCGAGAATAATTTTTTGGCAGTGGCTTTCAGCGTCTCTTACGCTTTTGTATCTTTTCTTAATAAAATGCACACGTTTTCTAATGCGGCACATTTCAAAAGTGATAGGGTTTTCCACATAATATTCAATGATCCAACCGGATCTATTTTTACAAAGTTTTGCAGGCATATAGTTGAATACTAATGCTTTTTGATTAAGAAGAGAGGTTTGAATTAAACGCATTTTTTTTTTACCTGTTTAATTTTCTAATCTCTTAAAAATTAAACAGATAAAAGTTTTGGCACGATTTTGACACACTTTATTTTGAAATAGGTGTGTAACAATCTGATTTTCAGATTTTGTGGAGCCGGCGGGAATCGAACCCGCGTCCAAACGTGTTGCAAAAGTGCTTTCTACATGTTTAGCCGAAGTTTGATTGTCGGCGAAAGAAAAGTACCCGGCGGACTGCGCTTTCGCTTATCTTCTAAAAATTCGCCTTTGCATCGAAGCCTGCATCGGCTATCTTTTCTTTTACGATGCTTCGTACCGGACGCCGAAAAGCAGAGCTTCCGGGGAAACACCCGAGGCGATAAACCTGGTTTATGCGTCGGGAACCACTGCGGTTAAGCAGCGATTGCATAAGAGTTGCCAGTTATTGGCTACGAGAGTTAGTTTTTAACGGAACCGTCTCACAACTTCCGACATGCTTACAAATCCACATCCATGCTGTCAAAACCAAACGACCCCAAATGATGTGATAATGAGATGATTAGATAATGAGATGATTGAGCTTTTTCGAGGTCGCAAAAATATATCTTTTCATTTATCATTACAAATTATTGTTGTTATTGTTAAAAAAATATCTTTGCATTTTCAAATATTTCATATTAATTAACTAAAAAACAATATTTTATGAAAAAACTCCCTTTATTTTTAGTGGCACTATGCTTCTTTTTTAGCTGCACAAATGAAAAAACATTCAAAATTTCAGGTATGTTACAAGATTTCGGAAACCCAAATGAACCCACTATGCTCTACCTGAAAACGAGAACCGTGGATGATAATGTGCTTGTTCTTGATTCTGCTCTCGTGGATAGAGATGGGAAATTCTCTGTTAAAGGAAAATCTTCCGAAACAGACTTGTATGTATTGGCTGACAAAGACAATGCAATCGTAATCCGTATTTTCGTTGACAAAGGTTCCAAAATTTCTGTTAACGGAAGCCTTACCGACTTTTCGAATATTAAAGTGGAAGGCTCAAAATCTCACTCGCTTTACAGCAAATACCTAAAATCGTTAGTCACCATCATTGAACAACAGGAACAGATTCGGGAATATTATTTCAATATCTCTTATAACACTTATCTCTCTGATAGTGAACTTGAAGAGCTTCAAGAGGAACTTGTTGGCAAATTTGAAAAGTTGGGCGAAGAGGGAAATAAAATCACTCTTGATTTTATTGCTGCCAATCCCAAGAGTGTAGTAGCCGCTTTTTTAGTGTATGCCAATATGTACAAACTTGGCAATTCCTCAGAAGTAGAAGCACAACTTCAACTTCTTGATACTAATGCTGATAACAAATACATTACTTTAGTAAAACAATACATTGATATCTTAAAGAAAACTGAAGAGGCAGAGTAACATAAAGTATGAAAAAACATATCCCCAATTTTCTCACTTGTTGTAATGTGCTCTTAGGCTCGGTATCTGTTGTATTTGCCTTAAATGGTTTTTTGGAAAATGCGGCAATTCTAATATTTTGCGCAGCAATATGTGATTTTCTTGACGGATTTGCAGCACATTTGTTAAAAGTAAAATCTGCCATAGGTAAAGATTTGGATTCGCTTGCTGATGTAATTTCATTTGGACTTGCACCGGCTGCCATACTTTATATGTGGATGGAGTTCTGTTTTACTACACTTCCTCCTCATTTACACTATTTTCCACTCACATTATTGCCTTATTTTGCATTTATTATTGTTCCCTTTTCTGCCTATCGTTTGGCAAAATATAATAACGATGAACGACAACAGGAGGATTTTTTTGGATTGGCTACCCCCGCTAATGCGTTCTTTATAGCATTTTTACCTGTTGCCGCTGAATATTTATCATTTTTGGACATTTTTTGGGTGCTCCTCACTTTAACCCTCATCTTTTCTTTACTGCTCATTGCGGAAATCCCAATGTTTTCTTTCAAATTTTCCAACTATCGTTTTAAGGATAATTGGGTACGCTATCTATTTTTATTTTTATCACTAATTCTGTTGATAGCATTTCAATTAGCGGCATTTCCACTAATAATATTACTTTACATCTTCATTTCCTTAATCCAATTCGGGTTAACTAAAATTTTACACGAATGAAACAGGATTCTATTGCGTTATTCTGTGGTTCAGCAGAGGGATTTCAGCCCAAATACAAAGAACTTGCGGCAGATTTTGGAAAAATGTGTGCTCAAAAAAACATTACTCTCTATTATGGCGGGGCAGCTTTGGGGTTGATGAAAGCCGCTGCCGATGCCTGTCGTGCGCTGAATGGAAAGGTTGTCGGCATTGCCCCCTCTTTTTTCTCTAATTCCACTGTAATAGA